>Ga0209573_1000585_pt1 | contig 73232 bp, 63 predicted proteins | sample TNRBio252014_DNA_FD_185870 | JGI IMG/M metagenome (GOLD analysis project Ga0209573, IMG submission 185870) | Wastewater treatment Type I Accumulibacter community from EBPR Bioreactor in Madison, WI, USA - TNR Reactor_6/25/2014_ DNA (SPAdes)... | ecosystem: Engineered > Bioreactor > EBPR >...
GACTGGTTTTTGCTGCCGTGTCCACAAAGTAAAACCAGTCTCGTTGGATTTTCTAAAATGCCTGTCATCTTAAGTATTTTTGTGGCTATTTCAACTTGAATGTCGATGGTCCATCCATTATCTTCGTCAAAATCCAATGACGTTTCCATGTCTTGAAAATAGCTGTTTTTTATCTTGTCCATAAATTTTGAAAATTTTGCATAACTTAATGTTTTTAAGCTCATCGTTGGACCGCTTACCCAACCCCAAGCTTCTGCAAAAGCAAATGGAGTAGCACTAGAACGTTTCGTCGCAGAAAATACTTCATGAATAAAATGATTCAACTCTCTGCGCCTTTTGAGTTTTGATCTATTTTCAACCCTTGAAGTTACTTCGATCACATTTGCTGTTGGCGACAATATGACAGGGCAGGAGGATACAGCTTCTTCTGAATTTAAGTCCTTAATCGCAATTGGCAAGCCGAAAAAACCTGCGAATCCTATGGTCGCATGGCGCCCAACTTCTTCTAAGTTTCTTCTGATTCCTTCTGACCTCGGATCAATACAGAAAATACTCTGGGTCTCGACATCTGAAAGTTGTTTAGGTTTAGATAAATTATTGAGCAAATTATTGCGATATTCGTATTCAAATGATTCTCTCCAGATCTCGAGTCGATCAGTGGGACTAAGAATAGAGTCGCTGACTTTAGATTTAGATGCAACCTGATCTTCTAAATCGTTGAAACTTGTTAAATCCATTGAATAGTAGAGGCTATAAGCTAATTCAAACGCGAGTCTTATTGCTAAATATCCAAATATATCAGGGCTTTTTGATCCTTTTTTCAGAATAAGCTGGGAAGTGTAACCAGGGAGTGCAAAAATATGGCGTTCTAAATAGCTTTTCATTAGTGATTTATCTACTCGAAGTCGCTCTAGCAACTGAATCGTGATGTTGACATTTCCTTCTGGAAGATCCTTAAAAATTTCTTTCAATATTTTTCGAATTTCGGAATTAATTTTTGGATCATTTGGCATTAAATTTTTCCATGCCAAAAAAACTCCCTTATCTTTAAGAGGCATTTGCCACGCGAGGTGTTGACCCAAGTAGCTTCCTAGTAGCCAGCTTGAAATTTCGTTGATTTTACGTCCGATCTCGGATCCTATTTGAAAATCGAGGTGCTCGTAAAGTGTGACATTGTTTCTTTGGAATGAATCGGATTCCATGTGCTCTATAATTTGTTTGAAAAGTGGTTCTATTTCTAGTTCATAATTTTTACTTTTAACAAACTCGCTAATCGCAAATTTAAGGCTTTCAACTGAAATGCGTCCAGATTCAAAATAGTTGAGATATTCACGCTCTGTTAGTTCAGCTTTGATTCCAAATTTGTTTCTGGCTACTTGGATTGCATCTGTGAAATTTTCATTTTCGATTCCAATCAAGGGGTTAACTGCTACAAAGTTTTGTAATGGTCGCACTGGAGGCAAACTTCCAGCTATGTAATCGACGATTTCCGATATTTGTTCATTGCTAACAAGACTTGAAACAGTTGTGTTCGTTTTACTTGTCACTGGTCAAGTCCTTCTAATACTATTGTCCGTTGTATTTTGTCTTTGTCGACATGGTTTTTTGAGTCGCTGTTTGAAGCCAAAGACGACACTTTTATCCAAAGAAAATTCGATAAAATCGGATATTTTCTTGGGATTATATTTCCAAAAACCCAAACAGTTGCAACCGAACCAATAACAATAAAGGCCAAAATGGTCGATAGATTGCTCGACACGTTTTCTTCTATGCCAATCCAATTTTCAATCGCGCTTGAAGTCCAAACTGCTACTGAAGTTCCGAATAATGCCAAAATGCTGGGGACAACAATGTTTGATAATTTATTTGGAAAATCTCGATTCCACCATTGAGATAGAGAGTATGAAATTGTGGACCAAAGAAAGAAAATCGGCAACACAACAGCCGGGCTTTCCAAGTAATGAGGTCTAAAGATCCAAAGCGTCAGTGCTACAACAGATGCTGAAATGATTCCAGAAAGTGCGTAGTTGCTTTTTGATACGGGTTTTGTAGAAGGGTGTTTAAAATTAGAATCACCCTCTAACGCCGAACTTGATGATAAGAAAAGTGAACTCTTAAACATGCCGTGCGCAATCATATGGATCAACGCTGGGCCTATTAATCCGAGAGCTAGTTGAATCGTCATAAATCCCATTTGTGCAGTCGTGGTCCAAGCTAATCCACCTTTGATATCAGGTCGAACTCGTCCAGCGGACATTCCTAGAATCAAACTTGCTAGACCAATAGTCGTAAAGAATATTGTTGTTAGCGCTTGCGCGGTGAGGAGTGAGTGAAAACGTAGAAAGAGTATCGCGGAGCCATTTACAACACCTGCATGAAGTAGAGCAGAAACAATTGTAGGGGCCTCTATTGATCTAGAAAGCCATTTATTCAATGGAAATAGAGCCGACCTTGACATGCAGGCCACTGCCAATAAAGATCCGATGAGTATGTTGGCAACAACTGAGTTCGTTTCACTAAATAGTTTTACGTCAGCAAAATTAAGATCTATTTCCTCGTTCTTTGTAATTGAAATAATTGCTATGGCGAAGACCAGAGAAAAATCGCCGATCAAAAAATACTTTCTAGTAAATTTTGAAGATTGTTGTGAATTATTCCTCAAGTCAAATGATATGAGTTTCACAGTTGCATAGCTCACTAGTAACCAAGAGGCCCCAAAAAGTATGAGGCTATTAGATGTTACGAGAAGTAATGTCGATGCCACTAATAGATTTGTATATGCAAAAAATCTGGAGGAATGATTTGAAAGGAGAAGATATCTATTTGCAAAAGATGAGATAACTAATCCCATGCCGAATACAAAAATAGCAACCGTGTTAGAAAATCTGTCGACAAATAGTAGCTCCGAGCTATTTGTATCGTGGCTTCCGAATAATGCCGTCAAAGCCGATAGCAATAGACCTAATGACATTGTCCAAAGAGTAATTTTTACATAAAGAGCGTTTTGGCGGTTCGCAAGAAGCCTTTCCAGCAGAGCGACAACAAAGAGAGAGGGGATAGTTGCCAGAAGTATGGGGGTGGACATTATTCTTCATGTTAACACATGAAACTTAATACGTCAATTATAAAACCTGAATTATTGTTCAGGTGTTTAATGCGCCTAGCAAGTTAGAGTTTGCGCCACCATGTATCCGCATCGGGATCTTTTTGAAATCCGTGTTGCGAGTAAAACTCTGTTGCTTTATCGGTTGCATGTAGTTGAACCATGCCTGCATTCTTTTCTTCAAACCAACCCATTAGGTGATTCAAGATTTGTTCGCCAACTCCATATCCGCGAAAATCTTCGGCTGTTGACATCCATCTTATGTAGCCTGTATTGCCTTCTAGGAGTATCCCAATTCCGCTAGCTACGATCGATTCAGTTGCAGCATCGTAAGCAACAGCTACTTGGGCAAAACCCTTTTTAGATTCCTCACCCATCCACTCAACGGGATTCTTTACCCAAAGCTCGTTGTCAATGCCAACGATTTCAGGGTGAATCATATTTTGAGAAAGTTCCACCACCCTCATATACTCATCAGGTGTAGCAGTTCTTGTAGTAATCAGCGGCTCAAATGAATCCATGGAGAGATACTAGTTCTGTATTGTGCTCAATGTATATTTTACGAGCTCACAAGCAAATAATTAAGCGGGCTTTCGTTTGTCTTTTGCAGATTTAGGCTTAGCTCGGTTGGGTAATATTATGTCTTTTGCCGGTAGTGCTTCGGAGAATAAATATCCTTGTCCGTAGTCGCATCCAAGCTCTTTAAGAGCAATCCTCTGTGAATCGAGCTCAATTCCCTCAGCCGTTACAGTAAGGCTCATCGCATTTGCGAGACCTAGTAAAGCGTGAATAATCGCTGTGTCGTCTTCGTCTACGTCTAAGCCGTTCACGAAGCTCTTGTCTATTTTGAATCCATCTATTGGCAATTTCTTCAAATACGAAAGCGAGGAATACCCGGTGCCGAAGTCATCAACTCGGAGTTTAAAACCTAAATCTCGGATGTCATTAAGTAGAGAGATAGCTCTTTTCGTGTCCCCTAGAACCGCACTTTCTGTTATTTCAAATGCCATTGAATTTGGCGAGCATTCGCTTTGAGTCTTTACGCCTTCTATTTGACGAAGGAGTTTTGGATCTCGAAGTTGTGTTACAGAAAGATTGACATTCATCGAAAGAGGACGGCCGGTGCTTGTGGTATAAGTTTTTTGCCAAATTCCAAGCTGTTTAAAAGCTTGTTCCATCATGTAATATCCAATATCCAAAATTAGCCCGGTGTCTTCAGCAAGAGGTATGAACTCATCAGGGCTAATAATTCCCTTTTTGGGGTGAACCCATCTTGAAAGCGCTTCGAATCCTATGATTTCGTTGTTCATCAATGAAACGATCGGTTGATAGAAAACTTTAATTTGTTCCGTTGCTAAAGCTCGACGAAGGTCATTAGAAAATTTCAGTTCAGTAGAAATTCTTTGCCGGTCTTTTGCCACGGACATTTCAATCGAGTTCTTTCCTTGTTCTTTTGCCCGATACATTGCAGAATCTGCTTCTCTTAAAATATCTTGGGCACTTAAATCTGATCCAGAGCACATAACTACTCCGATAGAGCAGGTCATTATGGTTTCACCTTGCGAAAGTAGCGTTGGTTGACACAATGTCTCTTTAATTTCTTGAGCGATAAGGTTTGCGACAGTTTCGTTTACTGGCGGCGAAAGTAAGATGACAAATTCGTCTCCTCCGATTCTGGCAACTTCACCTCTAGTCCCAACAATTGATGTAATACGTTCCGCGCTGATATGAAGGATGATGTCTCCAGCAGAGTGCCCAAGTGTGTCATTTATTATTTTAAAACGATCTAAGTCCAAGTACATTACAGCAAATGTTTCATTTAACTCAGGAGAATTGTCAGAATTGTGACGATCTATCACTTCATTGATTAAATCAAACATGTGAGTTCTGTTCCAAAGCCCTGTCAATGGGTCTTTTATTGCCAAACTCTTCAGTTCAGTTTCATGTACTTTTTGTTCAGTTATATCTTCTATCTGTACAACAAACTCGGCCGTTTCTTCATCACTTATGAATGTGACAGGTATGTGACTAATCGATGTCGATCCCCATCTAATGGCACCGCTTCGTTGAAGAAATCGGCATTCTACGTTAATTGAAACTCCAGATAGCTGCGACAAGACGGTTGCTAGATTGACATCAAAAATTGCACGGTCGTCTGGATGGATAATATAGCTAAGCGCGCTGCCTAAAACATCTTCTTCTTCAAAAGCAGTAAAGTTAAAAAATGCCTTGTTAGCGCGAAGGACTTTACCTTCTTCATCTAAAAGTACCAATGTAGTTGGTCCATTTTCGAAAGCAATACGAAATTTTTCCTCCGAGGAAGTCATTGCATTTAAGTCTTGTTCTCTTTGCTTTAACAAATGACGATTTTCATAGTGGGTTAGTATCTGAGTTCCGATCATGGCCCCGAACGTGCAACCAAAAATGAACCAAAGACTCGAGGGAAGTGTCGGATCAGCTATGTAAAGCCCAGCTGCATACATCAAGCATGCAAAAGCGCTTGCAAAAATTGAGTATTTAAGAATATCTTCACCTTTAGAGGTAAGAACCTTCTTCGGAATTGCTTCATTTGTTCTAAAAGTAAACGCATATCCAATAATGGCAAATAATGTAAGCGTTTCAACGATTGGATGAGCAATGATCTCGATTTTCGATACTAGAAGTACTTTGAATACCTCTGCGATCGAGTTAAAAAACAAAGCTTGCGCAATTGGGAGAATTACTCTGTCTAAGCCACGGAACATTGTGATCGAGAATGCAAGAGAAGCAACGATTAGATTGGCATAAATGCCCATCGACATATCTCCTATGTCTTCGTTAGAGAGACTTGAAAGAAGGAGAATCGAGCAGACAAAGAAACTTACAGAGCCAGCTAAAGTGAAACCATCAAAGATGATACGAGTCTTGGAAATTCTTGTATAGCCATGTAACCCAATTCCAACTACGCCAAAGAGCACAAAAGGAAAAATTGGATAATATAAAACATCTCGGTACTCAAATAGGCTGTCTCGAACAAGAGGGGATATTTGAATCAAAAGATCAATTGTTTGAGCGAAAAACCAAAATACACATGAGATTGCCAGGAGCATCCAGCTCTTCAATTTTGAATCTTTGTATTTTTTTAAAGCGTTGATTAGAAATAGTATCGGAAAAATTGGTTTCACTATTTCGCTCAAAAAGATGTAAGAATCTTGATCTTCAACTGCAATCCAATACTGCAATACATAACTAATAGTCGTTATGCCGATGGCAATAAAGATCATCGGCGCGCTCCAAAAACGCGATAGTCGAGAGTATGCATTGTCTAATGCATTGTGGGTTCTTTTCACATATGTTTATTCGTCGTTTTACCTGGTAAAACTAATAGTCCATATTCGAAACTGAAAAGTGAATAACGCGAATAAACGTGTTTTTAGTTCCTTAGATGACCGAATCTCTAAAATGTAGAATTCTCGATTGAAAATCCCGAAATATTGAGTGGATCTTCAACAAATATCAATCCATCTCCTTTTGCTCTTAAAAACAGCAGGGCTGCACCCGAAACTTGAATATTTTGAGATTTAGAAACTAGAAATGCATACGTTTTTAATTGATTCTCATATTTCTTGATTTTTTCGTTTAATGCGATTTTACTTTCAACTACATCAGTTTTGTAGTCAACTATGACCCAACCTTTATCAGTTTCAACCAGTAAATCAATATATCCTTCAACTAACCTTCCTGAAATAGTTCCACTTACTGGAACTTCTCTCAAGTGGTTCTTTGATTTAGTAATTATGTCATTCGATAAAGCAGTCGATGCAAGTTTAAATATCTCTTCAGATTGATCAGGAATACCTTCCCGTAACGCGCATTTGTCTGCAGTGAGTTTAATTTCCCTAGGCTTTTCATCGAATGAAACAATATTTAAAACTCGATGTACGGCGTTTCCAACTAGGTATGATCTATTCGGTTTTGTAATTTTTATGAACGAAGAAATTTCACTTGTATTTAAAATCGTTTGTTCATTTTCATCTAGATGACTTGGGTTTAGTGTCTTCTTGGAATCGATTATTGCTCGGAATTCTTCAATTTCAGAGTATGAAATAATTTCGCTCGTTGTTTTTGGTGGAACCTTGTTCGAGATAGGAGTTTTTTGGCTATCAGTCACGATAGGTGCAAGTGTTTCTGCAATACCGGATTTGTCGATTGCATATCGCAACATCGATACTCCGCCTTTGGGTATTTCCGAAACAGGCTTCTTTATCTCTTTGGCGTGTGTGCAGAGAATCAGATAATCTCTTGCCCTTGTCATCGCTACATAAAGAAGTCTTGCTTCTTCTTTTGCGATTTGCTCTTTTTTGGCATCCACAAATTCAAGAGCTTTGCTACTCGAAATCTTTTTATTTAAGTGATACAAAATATCGCTCGGGTCAAGGGGAGAAGTGTCATTAGAATTAAAGGCAAATATCTCAGCATTATTAGAAGCTGAAATAGAAGGAAGGACATAGACGACCGGAAATTCGAGGCCTTTAGATTTATGGATTGTCATTATTGAAACGGCATCTTCTCCAATTGATGGATGGTAAACCACTGGTGTTTTACCTTTTTCTTTTATTGTATTCAAGTATGCAACAAAGTCACTCAAGGTTCGATTTTTACTAACTTCTTCAAAGTTAACCGCAAGTGCAATTAGATAGTTTGAAATTGACTCTGTATTTGACTTCCCTAAAGTTAGGAAATTATCTGCAAGAGAATATTCATAGTGAAGTGTTGTCAACAGTTGAGAAGGAAACCTAGTTGAGTAACACCTATGCCAGTTACGTAAAATGCTTAAGCTTCGCATGACCTTACTTTCGCTATTCAAGTCAATTGATTCATAATTCCAAATAGAGTTGCTGCTAATGCCTTGTTCTTTACATTTGCGAACATGCAAAATTAGGTCGTTGTTGTCGCAACCAAAATATGGAGATTTGAGTGCTCCAACAATTGAAATTGAATCGCTAGGCTCTGAAATTGCTGAAAGTAAAGTTAGCGTCATTTTCGTAAATGTTAAATCCCAAAGCAGATCGACTGAATCAACTTTCAAAGGGATATCCTTTGCTTGGAGAGATTCAACAACTTCATTAATTCCATTTTTATCTCGAATTAGAATCGCAAAATCTGAGAAATTAGTTGATCTAATCCCTTTTTTGTCCTCTATTGGTCTGTTTAGGAAACTATAAATTGAATTGGCAACATCTTCAGCGCGAATTTCCCGGATTTGTTCAACAGACTTGTTCATTTGTGAGCCGATAATCGCGACTCGATCATTCAAACTGCCAGGATTTAACGTTTCAGTTCTTGTTGTTGCCATATCTCGATATGAAGGTAACAGTTGAGACATTATCTTATTGATTGGATCGAGTACTAAGTTTGAACTTCTAAATGACTTATCAAGTGCAATCTGTTTAACTTTGCTAGTTTGAACAAATTCTTCATAGCTATCTACTTGTGCACCACGAAAAGCATATATAGATTGTTTCGCATCTCCGACGACAAATAGTCTCCCGATATCGGAGTCGTCCTCGTTTTCTGAAAGTGCTGTCACAAGTTGAATTTGAGTGTCGTCGGTATCTTGGAATTCGTCAATCAAGACAGATGAGTATTTTTTCCAAATGTCATATCTGGAAGAATCTTGGTGAAGAATGAAACTTGCCAAAGTCAAACATTCATCATGAGTAATCTCTCCGGTTTGAAATCTGGCATCTCGATTGTCGATTAGAAAGTTCCAGAGCAAAGCTGTAGTACAGGAAAGAATATCATTAATTATTTTGGGTAATGTCTCCTCGATTTGTTCTCTAATGGTGTCGAATGCATCTTCAAGGTCTTCGAACTCGCTTCTGCGTTCTATTGAGAGGCGAGTAGGAGTTATTTTTGATGATTGCTCATAAAAATCTGCGAAGAATTCTTCGACGCCTTCTGACTTTATGCAGTTTTCACATAGTTGGAAGATTGCATTCAGTCGTTTTTTTGCTTCACTATTCAGTTTAGAAGTATCGATATCGCTGTATTGTTCGATAATACGTTTTATGGCTGGCCTGCAGCATGTGTCTAACGCATCTATTTTTTGCTTCAGTGGAATAACAAAATCTTTTATCGTTTTTTCGGTTTTGTCAGCTGAAATGGGCAGTAATGGCTGAAGTGGTTTAATCATTTCAAATATTCGTGTTCGAGAAATTCCTAATAAATTCGCAATAGCGAAAAATGATGAATTCTCGTCTGCATTTGCCCATTGATTATATGTTTTTGAAAAAGACACATTCAAATTTTTTTCGAATTCAATATCATCAACTATCGTCGGCTGCGAAGATAGACCAGCGTTCATAAAATTTCCTGCAACAATCTCAAAAGCAAATGAATTTATTGTTTGAATTGAAGAATAGGGGAGTTTATCTAGTGCATTTATCGCCCATTTTTGGTTGCTTTTTCCAAGTTCTAAAGAGAGCCTTGTTCTCATTTCTCGAGCTGCATTATCTGTAAACGTTAACAGTAGAAGTCGTTCGATTGGAATCCCTTTTTCTACAAGGGCCAATGCTCGCGAAACTAAAATATGAGTTTTACCGCATCCCGCACTAGCGGCAACAGAGAAGGAACTCGACAACTCATTGCAAACGAGCTCTACAGGATCTTCAACTACTAGAACCTCGTTTCCTGTAACGTCATTCATTTTTATGCTTTCTTTCCAAGTACCACAGAGGTGTAATCTTCGAACATCGGATCTGTAGATAGTCGATTCCAGTGGTTCCTAAATTCTTGATAGCAAATGCCATCAAACTCACAATTTGAGCAATGTTGATTTTCCTTTATTTCTTTAGTTGTCTCTAAAGTGCTAAAAGGTTTTGCTAAATAAATGCCTGTTGTTAATAGGCTGAGAATATTTGCGATCATCTCCTTCAGTTCTTCAACATCTTTAGATTGCAGTTGGTAGATGCTGGTGTATTTTGTATCTTCTGCAAGATACCAATACTCAAGTGTGCTTACTGATTCTGGGTCGGGCCACAATAAAGCGTAGACAGCTAGTTGCAATCGTTTCCCGAATTGAAAAAAATTTACCGAGTTGCTGTCGTGAAATTTTCCTGTTTTATAATCGACCAAATGTTTTTTCCCTGTCGAATAGCCTTCGACCCTATCGATTTTTCCTCGAACTTTGATGGTCTTGTTGTCGATTGGAAAGATTCCTTCAACTTCTATTTCGGAATCAATTGTTTCGGTTTGCCTCGTTGAACTTATTTCTAAGAACTTTAAAAGCATTTTTTCTATCGATCTCCTATTGGTCTTGATGCTTGCTCTATTTGGTAATTCTCCAGAATCGAAAATTCTATTTAGATATTCTCCAAGGGCTTCAAACAATTGATCCGTAGTTAGATTTTTTTCAACGTAATTTTGAAGCAGCTCGTGAACTACTGTACCAAGGTCCATCTTGTCGATTAGATCAAGATTTGCATTTTCGTATTCTGATTGAAGTTTAAGTTCATGTCTATATAGATATTTAAGCGGACAAGTTGCAAGTGTCTCTATCGCCGTAGCTGATATTGTTTCTGGAATATTATATTCTTGACCTATCAAATTCTTAATATAAGTTTCTTCCTTAATTTTCGTGCTATTATCAATTTCGAAAAGTATCTTTGTTGAGCTAGCTTGAAGAGATGTTATCCAATGTGGGAAGGCTGTTGTTTTACCTTCCAAGTCGATATGGCTAGAACTAAAAATTATGTTGTCAGCACAGTTTCGCAACCAATTTAAAGAACTATCGATATGAGAGCTAGCAGCTAATTCATCATTAACACCAAGTACTAAATATTGATCTTTGTGTATAAGTGAAGGAGTGAGTTGGAGCTTTGGAATATACCGATCGCGAAGTCCGATTACGTAAGCAAAGTCGAAATACGAGCCTAATATTTCATCTGGAGTTGCAACATAAACACCTTCGCCCAATTTATTTTCTCGCAACGACTTTTCGGAAAGTCTGGCTAACAGATATATGCAGTCATGTAGCGTGCCTTCTTCCTTGAGTTCTGAAAGTTCTAGTAGGACAGAGAATGCTTGTTGAGTGATAGAAGTTTCTTCATCGTTTTCTTCAAACTGATCTGTCGACATGTTGCTAGTGAAAAGTTGGATAATTTCACTAAATCTCTCAGAAATATGAACTGATGAGTTTATTGATTTCAGCATCTTTGTGAATTGTGAAGTAATTGCATTTCTGTTTTTTCCAGGCTTGCATAACCAAGTGAAACGTTCGAGAAATTTAGAAGGTTCAATATTCTGATAGTCGCGTTGTGCTTCCAGAATCGTTTTTGCACAGACAATTAAATCATGATCAGAAATTAATGCGTTTGATTTTCCAGAAATTGGAATAGAATACTTTTTTGCTTGTGTTAAGACAAGGCGTTTGTAAGCTGAGTCAGGTACAATCACGACGGTGCTATCGACATTTGGTTTTTTGCCTAATAGATCTTTAAATAATGCATCGGTTTCATGAAAAGAATCTTCATGGATGAAAAGTTGATTCGTTTGTGGTGCCAAATTGTCTGCTTTAGCAGTGAATACATGAGCAATATTCTGAGCGAACATATCAATAAGAAAATCTGCATCTTGTTCATGACCGTTGTTCTTTACAACTATGCAAGTACCCACAATGTGGTTTATGTCGAATTTATATTCTTGTTTTTCACTGGTCGGAAGTTCTGATCCATTCAACTTTGAATATGCTTCTATGCACTTTTGAGCCAATTGAAAGTTGGACTTAATATAGTTTCGAGCTTGAACATTTACGTTGGAACAAATCCTGAGAGTTTCATCAATAATTTTGGTGGTTCTCCATGGAGACATGTTTGGCAAGATGCTTTTTGAGACCTTAGAAAGACGGTTCAAGTCTTCTAATGAATTTGCAGAACTGTATTTTTTCAGGCCAGGGCTAGCGTCTTCGATTAATGTGCGTAATTCTTGAGCAGTGGTATTTCTAATTCCAAATGTGCCTTGCAGGTCGTGATTCATTCGCTTTCTCATAAATAATGCAGACGTCGGCTTTGGCCAGCAAATACTTATATGTGCATGCCCGCTATCTACAAGTTGGCGCACCTCTTGAAGTACCGCCTCGTATGTATCCTTTCCAGGCATTACTTCAGTAGTTTGAACCATATTTAACAATGGTACCTGTTAGGTACGACAATATCGACAAATGCCCCAAATATTTCAGATGTGTGCAAGAATATAATTGTGAGTAAAGCAACGATATTCATTAAGTTTTGGATGATAGTGATCATAGGTGGATCACTGCTTGGGCTTAGTCTTGCTGCTTTAGCTCCGGGAGTCTCAACAGTATCTAGTGCACATAGCGGTAATGACAAGGTGGTCGAAGCGTTTTCGGAGTTGTCGTCTCGAACCGTCGTTTTAGATAGTGGCGGTAATGAAATTGGAGTCTTAGGTCTTGAAGATCGAGATCCAGTTAAATTGAATGAAGTTCCCAAAATAATGCAAAAGATTGTCGTTGCATCGGAAGATTCAACTTTCTGGGATAACCCTGGAGTCGATGCTAGGGCACTTATTCGAGCAATGACAAGTAATGTTTCAGCCGGGGGAGTTACTCAAGGTGGATCTACTATTACTCAACAACTTGTTAAAAATAGAATTTTGACTGATGAACGTACTTTTTCTAGAAAGTTAAAAGAAGCAGTAATCTCATATCGAATAACTCAGCAGTACACAAAAACTGAAATTCTTCAAGAGTACTTAAATACAGTTTATTTTGGACAAGGTAGTTACGGAATTAAAGCAGCTGTAGAGAGATTTTTTAAACATCCGTTAAGCGAGATGACAGTTGCCGAAGCAGCACTGTTAACGTCGCTTATTCCAAATCCTGAAAGTTGGAATCCTTTTATTTTTCCAGATCGAGCACGTGAACGAAGAGCTGACATTCTTGATCTCGCACGAAAAGAAGGAATAATTTCTGAAAAAGAACAAGAAGAAGCTAATGCGGTCAGTTTGCCTACGGAAAAACCGAGTGCAGAACTTAAACCACAAAACTATTTAGCCGCAGAGGTTCAAAGGCTACTTTTAGAAGACGAGAGGCTAGGAGAAACTCCACAAGAGCGATATAACAAAGTGTTAAAAGGTGGATTGAAGGTATACACATCTTATGATCCAGATCTTCAAGCAGCTGCACAACGAGCAGTAGATGAAAAGCTTCCCAACCAACCACCTTTCACTGCTGCAATGGTAGTCATGGAACGCAACACCGGGAAAGTTTTAGCAATGGTTGGTGGACCAGGTTTTGAGAGCGCCAAATTTAACTTAGCAACTCAAGGAAAACGTCAACCCGGTTCTACATATAAAATTGCGACTCTGGTTTCTGCTTTAAATAATGGGTTTTCTCCTAACGATACAGTCTCGGGAACATCTCCTTGCACTACTAAACCAGAAGGATACCCACAGTGGACTACCACTAATGCTGAAGGCGGAGTCGGAACAAAGACTTTACGAACCGCAACAACTGGTTCAGTTAACTGCGCTTACGCACGTCTTATTGCTGCCGATGGGGTATCCGAAACTGCTGAAATGGCTGAACGTCTTGGAGTTTCAAATGAAGTACCTGAATATCCATCTATTGTTTTAGGAACCGATGAAACTACACCGCTTGATATGACCACTGTATATAACACTGTTTCTACTGGTGGTATTCGTCACAACCCAGTGTTTATTACAAAAGTTGAAGGTTCGGGTGGAGAAGTTATTTTTGAGCAACAATACCGAGGTACTCGCGTTCTAAATGAGAACGTGGCACTTACAACCATCGATATTCTAAAAGGTGTAATCACTGGAGGAACAGGTACTGGTGCTCGCGTCCCTGGACATGATGCCGCTGGCAAAACAGGAACTTCAGAAGAATATGGAGATGCTTGGTTTTGTGGAATGACAATGAAATACACGTCTTGTGTCTGGATGGGAGACCCGGCCGCAAGAACTCCAATGCGAAGTGTAGGTGGCCGCACAGTTTTTGGAGGAACATATCCTGCTTCCATTTGGAAATCTTTCATGGTTTCTGCAATGGCATCGCAACCAAAAGAGAAATTTCCTGAAGCGGATAAAACAAAATGGGCTAAAGGCAAATACATCACAGATAGAGGACGAGGCAAAGGTGCTCCGCCGTTGAATGAGGGTTTTACTGAAACAAGTTCGACCACGACTGTTCTAACTTTACCGACTTCTACAACTACTACAGTTCCAAGTACATTTGTGACTGGTCCGACTACGACAACTGCTAATCCATAATTTCAAATAATGTTGTTTTATCTTCCGTTTGTTGCATGTCTGTTTACTTATTATGTTTTTAACTCAAAAGGTATTGATTATCGAGCTGTTGGACTTGGAGCACTGCTTCCAATAACTATTGATTTGATTATTGGTGAAGTTTCCTTTGGTCATTCATTTCTTTTTCCAGTATTGGCGCTTGTACTTGTAATGTTATTGACTATTGGAAAGTCAAGAATGTTACGCAGGCGTTTGCTTTGCGTAGTAATAGGGATATTTTTAGCATTAGTGCTCGAAGGCACATTTATAAATGAATCTACGTGGTGGTGGCCATTAGGTTTGAGAAATCAAATTGGAGAATTTTCTTTATTGCCAAGCGCGACTTACTGGATTATTCGTGACGTAATTGGTTTGATTGCTTTGTACATTCTTGTTGCAATAGGCGAATTGCATCGAAAAGAAAAACGTCAAGAATTTTTTAAAACTGGGCGAATAACAAGTTAAAAAAATGGATCGCACATACGCCGGATTCTGTCCATACAAGCGAACTCGTAATAGGTGGTCATCCAACTCGCCGCAATGTCTCCATTGCGATCTAGCAACCAACCCGAAGTAATGTGCCAGAGCAGCTACTTCATACTTGGTCTTGCTCCTCACGGGGTTTACCTAGCATCCCAAATTACTCTGGGATCTGGTGCGCTCTTACCGCACCGTTGCAACCTTACCTGTTCCGAATAAATTCGGTCATCGGCGGTTTACTTTCTGTTGCACTTTCCGTCACTTTCATGCCCGGTATTTCACCGGCGTGATGCTCTGCGGAGTCCGGACGTTCCTCGGCACTGTCTAGCAGTGACGCGACCACCGTGCGATCCACACATTAACTCTACTTTAGATTGTCTCTATTGTGCGATTAGAAAGTTCGCTTAGAGTTCCTTAACCGGATGTCTAACGTGAGACAATTATTACTGGGGGAAATTACATAAATTGCCGATTAGAAATGAAAGTAGGCGGAAATGTTAAGTAGTGATGACCTCAAAATTGAACAAAAGAAGACTTTAGAATCTCCAAGAATTAAACCAGGAATACCAGCCAAGATTCTTTTTGGATTGATGGATTTGGTTTATGGGAAAAAAGCTACACTCTCTAAATTTCTAGTGCTTGAAATTGTGGCACGTATGCCTTATGTCGCTTGGGAACAAGTTTCTTATGTGGCAATTACTCATACTCACTCTGATCCAAAGTTTGCTCGAAAGATTCATTCCACAGTTATTGAGTCTAGAGAACAGCAAGACAATGAAACATGGCACTTGTTGATTTTGGAAGAGTTAACGCAAAAAAGAAACAAGAAGCAACCGCTTTTAAAGATCCGAATAATTCCTCAAATTCTTGCTTGGATTTATTACCACATTTCTTGGTTGCTCTATGTTTTGAAACCAAAAATGAGTTATCAACTTAACGTGGAATTTGAAGATCACGCTGAGCATGAATACATGCAATATGTCCAGGATCATCCTGAAGTTGACGACCAAAAGTGGGAGAGTACTTTCAAGGCCGATTATGGAAACTATGAAACTGTTGGAGACATGCTGAGAAGAATAGGTCTAGACGAACGTGAACATAAAGAGTTAAGTCAAAAAGAAGTTGATCAAGCTAGATTCTCTCAGAAAAAATAGCTAAAAAGTTTTTATGAAGCTACCGAAAAGTCTTCAGGGTGTTGTGCGACTCTAAAAGCCAATACGGCACTTGATTGACTGCCTTGTTGTTGGTAAATTCGGGCTGCTGCAATTGCATAATCATGAGCTAATGGAAGATTACCTTCAACAATTGCAGTTAAAGCATCGTGAAATAATTGTGTGGGATCTTGTGTGTGGCGCATTTCTTTCTCCTACTGGGCTTCCTAAGTACACCCAACACCATTTATCATCATTGTGCAAGACCCATTCTTGCACTTACCTTAAAGAGTTTTGTGCAATTCGCGAACTATGCGAAAAAACCGATAAAGTGCGAAACGAGCATGAGTAGAATGCTTAACTAACCAGTAAAACACAGATTTCTTTAAAGGCAACATTATGAGTATTGATGAGATAAATGAAGTTTTAGCTCACAAAGGCGACCTCGATTCTGCGCAAGCAACGTTTGCTATGAATGAAATTTTGAATGGACGAGTAAATGATCAAGAATTGGGTTTATTCATTACTCTTTTGCATGACAAAGGTGAAACGGTTTCTGAACTTTGTGCAATCGTAAACGCGATGTGGGAAAATTCTCCGAGTATCGAAGGAATAGATACATCTATGACGTTAGATACTTGTGGAACTGGTGGAGATAAATCAGGTACTTTTAATATTTCAACTGCTGTAAGTTTGGTTTTGGCAGGTGCAGATATAAAGATTGCGAAACATGGCAATCGAGCAGCAAGTTCAAAATGTGGTGCAGCTGATGTTTTAGAAGGACTATCTATCAACGTTGACCTTACTCCTGCTAAAGCTGCAGCGTTATTTAAGCAAACTGGATTCGTATTTCTCTTCGCCCCTACGTATCATCCAGGAATGCGTTTTGCTGCTCCTGTAAGAAAGGCTTTAGGAGTGCCAACCACATTTAACTTTCTTGGTCCTCTGGCTAACCCATATCGCGCGCCGTATCGAATGCATGGGATTTCGAAGCCCGAGATTCTTGAAACCTACATAAATACGCTCAAAGCCTTAAATGTTAAGAAGGCATTGGTATTTCATGGTGCGGGCGGGATAGATGAAATTGCATTATCGGGTAAGAGTCAGGGGTATTTGCTCAAACAAGGAGAAATTTCCAAAATCGAAATAGATCCAAGCGATTTTGGTTTCAAGCCAGCAGAACTAAGCGAATTGGCAGGTTCAGATGTTGAAACGAATTCGACAATAATTCAATCCATTTTTGAAGGCCAACATGGCCCTTGCCGAGATGTAGTGGTTCTAAATGCTGCGTATGGGTATGATTTGGTGAAGGAATGTGGAATCGAAAATGCTATCCAAATCATACAAGAAACGATAGATAGTGGAAAAGTGCTCGAAAAGGTGCATGAAATTCAGGAAGCGTCAAAGGCTTTACAAAGTTCTTAGCGAACAGGGCTTGTTAAGTTCGAATGAATATAAATTGTTTAACTAGATTGTATTTGTGGCAAAAGTACTAGCGTGTCCAGCTTGTGATCATAAGCACCCTCTCGATTTATTGGTGGGGCTTGATTCTTTTGTGTGTAAAAATTGTGGTCGGAAATTAGCTATTCCAAATGAAGCCAGCGCATTGAGTTCGAAGCGAATACAAGAACCGGAAAAACCTGCTCCCAAAGTGCAAATTGAGCAGAAGCCTAAACCTAGTGAAGAACCAGTAAAAGTTGTACCAACGCAAAGCGAAGATCAAATAGTTGTATTGGCTCGTGCATCGCTAGCTGTTGAAGAAGAACCTAAGAACGATATTAAACCAGTTCCAAAATCGAATGAACCGAAAGCCTTTACCCGCAAAGCAAAGACGGAAAATGAACCTAAAATCCAAAAAGCGCCTAGTGGTCTGCTGGGTTCTCTGATTTCGTTGTCTGCAATTCCTATGCCGCTTTTTGGAAAGATTGCAGCTTGGTTGTTCGCTATTCCTTTTGGATTTTTTATTGTGGTGCTTTTGCCTCGATTTTTCAAGAAGGGTTTTCATGCATCCGATTTTGTAGATGTGATTACTAGGCAGGGTATAGGTCGTTATTCCATCGTTGTTACGCTCATATTCTTTTGGTCAATGGCAACTGTGATCGGTGTGTTTATATTTAATCTTGCATTTAGAAAGTTATTTTTGCTTAAAAAAATTGCTAAGTAAAAACGTTCTCTGAATTCTGAACTCGGGCAAAAAAACTTCGCGTTCTCATCTAAGGGCAATGCGTTATTTCCTTCTAAAATAACTTCACATAGTTTTGAAGCAACCCTATCCTCATTTTTACACTCGACATTTACTTGGGCAATCCCTTTTCTAATTGCCGGCATATAGCGTGTTTTTGAAACTGTTAGTTTTGAATAAGTTTCTAGCATCGAGAATCTATTCATCCATTTCTGAACAGCATTCGCATACTCGAGAATAATCTTTGCCTTTTCAAATTTTAACTGTTTTGACATAGAGTTCATTTCACAAATTAGTTCCTTGCTAACTTGATTAAAATCACTATCAAAAATGTCGAGATTTTTTTCAAAATTCGAAATGTATTTTTCTATTTCATTACTATCGCCATTACAAAAGCAAGAGTGGATGCCTCTGAGTGAATTTATGCATTGCACTTGAGGTTTCTTTAGATTTTGATCACAGACAGCGTCACATTTTCTCAATCTAAAAGCATGATTTAACGCATCTTTAAACAACTCAGCATTGCGTTTCGAATTAAACGGCCCAAACATTCGAATTTCGTCGGAACTTAGGGAGTGCATCATCTTGGCCATAACTCTAAAAGTCGGTGCGAATTCTTTTAGATTGGCAAAAACAAAGTGTTGCCTGGGAATTTTTGTATCAGCAGTGTTATATTCAGGCTTTATTTTTTGAAGAAGTCGTATTTCAGCGATTCTTGCTTCTAGCGCTGTAGGAGTTTGAATATATTCGATTCGATCAGTAAGCCGAATCATTTTCGCAATCAATCGTCGGTCATCAGTTGTGAAATAAGATCGAAGTCGGGATTTTATGTTTTTAGACATGCCTATATATAAAGGCAAGTCATCCTTTGAAATAAAAATGTACACTCCTGGCGAGTCAGGCGCATTTGAACTTAAGGATTTTTTTTGAAATCTAGAACGTTTCTGTTTCGATGGAATTTTAAAGAGGTCTTCTAACCCAGCAATACCTAAATTTGAGGATCGCTCTATCAAATAATGAAATACGTCGATTGTGGCTTTAACATCTGCCAAAGCTCGATGTTCAGGCAAAGTGTTAGCCTTGCAGTAACTAGCTAGAGTGCTTAGTTTATAGTTAATTACTTCACCTGAGATTAATTTTTGTGCCAGTTTGAGAGTGTCAAGGGTTCTGTTTGAAAGGGGGGAGTGCTTGCTTCTAGCCAGGGAAGCATTAATGAAGTTAATGTCGAATCTAACGTTGTGTCCGACAATAATGTAGTCTTGGATAAATTCTAAAAATTCATCCGCTATGTCTATAAAAACGGGAGAGTACTTAAGTTCTTCATTCGTGATTCCAGTAATTTGACTTATTTTTCGCGGGATCATCTTTCCTGGATTTAATAAAGTGTGAAATGTATCAATTTCTTTTCCGCCTTTAATTTTGATAGCAGCGAGCTCTGTGATTCCTTCTGAATTGGGACTTAATCCTGTTGTTTCACAATCTAAAACAACGAATGTCGATTCGATTATTGGTATTCCACAGTTTTGTAAATCTAGTTGTTTCATTATTCTCCAGAATCTCATTAATCATCATAGCGAACAATTGTTCGCGTCACGGTTTTGGTGCTGAGGATACTAGACTGTACTGGTACCAGAGACTTATCAGAACAGCACAACCGTTAAATAAGGACGTAAATAACGTGAATTCCAGTCAAATAACAAAGGACCATCCAGCGTCAGAGCAGTCGATTATAGATATTCCGGATTTCTTGTTGATGCCACTAGTCGAGGCTGCTTTTTCAGTCATTAAAAAAAACGAAGAGAGTCAAATACCAACTGCATTAAAGAGAATTTCACATTTTGATGCCAAGGCTTTGCACAACAGTACAGCAAGAACTCAAATCATTCAATCTATTCAAAACAATCCTGGATTCGAAGAAATGGTTTCAGAGGAATTCTTTTCAAGAGTTGAAGTGGGAATTGCATTTTCACAGTGGAATTCGAACAGAATTCAGGAATTAGTTGAAGATGCCGCAAGTCGAAACGATCTTCCGTTGTTGGCTTCTATTCTTTGGATCAAAAAACCAGAAAAGTATTCATATGCTTTAGGCATGATTGTCGCTTTGAGCTCAGTTTCAATTATGGAAACAGAACAACGTGAAACACAAAGAGCGGAACAAACAAAAATTACTCATCTTCAGAATTCATTTGAGCGGGAAAAGGGTCGTGCTGATTTATTAAAGGCAGACGTCGATAGACTCGAATCAGAATTGAGAGACGAACGTAGAACGCGCAGAGTTAAAGAGCAAAGACTAGAAGTACAAGCTGCAAATCTCCAAAAGCAGATTGACTCCAACGATGAAGTGGTTAATAGGCTTAAAGAATCGAAAGATCGCACTAATTCAAGGCTTGAACAAGAAGCATCTAGGGCTCAAGAATTAGAAAAACGTCTCAAAATGTCACAAAATGAAGCTACCCAAAAATCTGAAAAAATTAACCAGCTACAAGAACAGTTAGCTAGCGCATTGTCTTCTGAAGTCGAACTTTCATACGAAGATCTCCAAAAACTAATTCTCGCGCAAAAGAATGCAGAAGAAATATCTTCAACAATTTTGGCGATTATGAATAAGACGAGATCAATTCTTTCGAATAAAAGCGGAGGCTCACAGATTCCACCTTCCAACCAGAATGTCGAATCAGTAAGCAAAGCGCAATCACCTTCAAGTCTTTCTGATCGTAGCGAAGGATCAAAAAGAATCCCGGTTGTAGTTCCGCCAGGAATGTCTCTTGAAACTGATGCGGCACTGAGATCTGTTTTTACTCAGAAAGATTTAGTCGTACTAATTGATGGTTATAACGTTTCTTTAAATTCGTTTGGAGATTTGAGCTTAGAATTGCAACGTGACAGAGTAATTTCATGTGCGACAAGTATAGAATCCAGATTCCATCCCTCTTGTCTCGTCGTTTTTGACGGTCAATCTAGCGGAACTAGGGGTCGTATTCAATCAAAGGTGCATGTTGTTTTTTCACCTACCGGTGTGACAGCTGATGATGTAATTATCGAAAGAATTAGAGTCACTCCAAAAGAAAAGCCAGTTTTGGTTGTCACATCAGACAGAAATTTGGCGGCCAGAGCCAAAGGTTTGGGATGTGAAACTATTAGTTCTGCGAGTTTTGTTTCAGTTTCGAAATGATAATAAGTTCTATAGAGATGCTAAATAAGAAATAATTGCTTTCTTTTCTTTTACTGTTAATTCTAAATATTTGTTTCTCGATTTTAGGCTTTCTCCTCCGTGGAAAAGAATTGCTTCGTCAATAGTTTTGGCTCTGCCATCATGCAATAGATTAAGTGACCCATTAACGTTTTCTATAAGTCCTAAACCCCAAAGCGGAGCGGTTCTAAATTCGTCCGAATCTCGACCAGATATAGATTGATCATCTCCGAGTTCATTTCCCATGGAATGTAAAAGAAAATCTGAAAAAGGATGAATATAAGTATTATCACTTTTTACTAGGTCTGATCTTTCAAGCTTTATAGATTGAGTGTGACAGCTTGAACAGCCAATCGAATTAAATAATTTCTGGCCTTGTTTTGTTTGCGGTGAAAGCATTCTAGATTTTGGTGGTGCAATCGTTCGAGTGTAAAAAATAAGAAATTCCTCTTGTTCTAAAGTCATCTCTGGTTTGCGCATGCAATTAGTAGGTTCCGTACATAGAGTGACACCAAACATCGAGTTAGTTAATCCCAAGTCTTCAAATGATGCTTTAAGGGACTGATTTTTCACACTGATTTCAGTGGCTTTTGTTCCAAATCTAGCTATGGATACGTCATTAGTTGAAAGATCTATTGAATATCCAATTTCGCCTGAAATCCCATCACCATCTACATCATCTGGATCAGCATTTGCAATAAAGTGTTCGTCAGGTATTGATTCTACAAGACCTAATCCTACGACTTTTTGGGCAATTCGAGAGTATGTAAATGATGCCTTGTCTAATTCACCAAAAGCAAGGTTAGTAAGTCTAAATCCGCCGTCATGGAATCGAACTATTTTTGCTTCTTCAAAATAATTGCCTGTGGCCTTAGTTTGAATCTGGGATCCATAGGCTGAATCAATGTTATTAGGGTTAGTTTCGTTGAAAATTTTCACATTTAAAGATGGAGAATTATCTGGATCAGATATGCCTCCGTCGCCGTGACAATCGCCACAAGTAAGCGCATTATAAAGAGGGCCTATACCTCTCGATTCAAGAGTTCTAGAGTCATTTGAAGTTCCATGAAATAGATTTTTTCCTAAAATAAATTTGCGATTATCATCGTCACTCAAACTAGTTAAAGGTTTTGAGAAGGAATCATTTTTGGAAACTGCAACCGCAGGATTTGTTTCTTCGCTATTTGCAATTAGGAAATAGGTTGCTGAGAAGCTAATAATTAAGATCGCAACGGCAAGAAAATAATTAGCAAATCTATAGAAACGGCTCACAAAGTTTAGCTATTTTCTGTCTTCCATCTTCACGTAATCGCGCATAGGGGCACCCGTGTAAATTTGTCTTGGTCGATTTAACTTAGTTTTGTCAGACTCCATCATTTCTTTCCAGTTGGCAATCCAACCAGGTAGCCTGCCCATTGCAAAAAGTACAGTAAACATTCCAGTAGGGAAGCCCATTGCTCGGTAGATCAATCCAGAATAGAAATCAACGTTTGGATATAGTTTGCGATCTATGAAGTATTGATCTGTGAGCGCAACGCTTTCAAGCTCAACGGCGATATCTAAAAGTTGGTCATTTTTGTTTAAAGCACTTAAAACATCATCTGCAATTTTTTTAACTATTTTGGCTCGAGGATCATAATTTTTGTAAACGCGGTGTCCAAAACCAAAAAGCTTAAAGTCATCGTTTTTATCTTTCGCTCTAGCAACGGCTTTTGATACATCACCTCCATCTTCGTCTCGAATTCGAGCCAACATTTCAACCACGGATTGATTCGCTCCACCATGTAACGGCCCCCAGAGAGCATTAATTCCAGCAGCTACGCTTGCAAAAACATTTGCTTCGGCACTTCCAACCATTCGAACTGTAGAAGTGGAACAATTCTGTTCGTGATCAGCGTGTAAAATTAACAAAACTTTTAACGCATCAACTAAAACTGGGTCTGCTACATATGGTTCAGACGGAACAGCAAACATCATGGTTAAAAAGTTTTCTATTAAATCAAGATTGTTGTCCGGATAGAGAAACGGTTGCCCTATAGATTTTTTATATGCGTAAGCCGCAATAGTTGGGAGCTTTGCCATAAGTCTGATAATTGCTAGCTGCACCTGATCTGGATCGTGGATATATTGGCAATCTGGATAGAAAGTTGAAAGCGATGAAACAACAGAAGAAAGTATTGCCATTGGGTGTGCATCTTTGGGGAACCCGTCGTAGAACTCTTTGATGTCCTCATGGATCATTGTATGCATTTTTATATCATGGCGGAAACTATCTAATTGCTCCTTTGACGGAAGTTCACCGTATATCAGCAGGTAGGAAGTTTCGAGGAAAGAACCACTAGTCGCAAGTTGTTCTATTGGGTAGCCTCGATAGCGAAGGATGCCCGCGTCTCCATCGATATATGTGATTGCTGATTCAACTGATCCGGTATTCATGTATCCGTAATCGAGTGTGATCAATCCTGTATCTGCACGTAAGCCAGAAATATCAACGGCGCGTTCTTGTTCAGATCCTTCTACAACACTGTATTCATATGATTTTCCGTCGTAGTCGATCCTTACAGGTGTGTCAGTTGGCTTTGCGCTTGGTTGACTGGTCATTATTTTCCTTTGTAGCTTGAATTTGTAGTACTTCTAATTTATTGCGATTCTCGACCTTGAATGGGGATCTCTTTATCAATTTGGGCATTTGTTAGGAGTTTTATCTGACTTGTACCTATTATCGGGTAAAGAGCGATGATAACATGGTCGAACACCAGACAGCGAAGAAAAAATTCGGAGGAAAGATGATTGAGCCAGCACTGACTCAACGATTGCATGCAATGGTTAGGGAATACCTTCAGGTCCCTCCAAATGAGCAATTACGTGTAGATGCAGATGGGGATATTCCAATTCGTTGGGAATCAGCATTGTATTACGTTCGACTTTTAGATAAATCTCCAACGCTGGTTCAAGTTTTTTGTGTGGTTTTAAGAAATGTAGCAAAATCAAATGAGTTACTAGAAGAACTAAATATTATTAATGAAGGTATCGTATCTTCACGAATGTTTTGGGCTGAAGGCAATGTGATTGCTGCAACAGAACTATTAGCTGAACAACTTGATCAAGAAGAACTTTCACATTCTTGTTGGGCAGTTGGCTCTTTGGCTGCTTGGGCTGACACCGAGCTGCATGAACAATTCGGTGGAGAAATGGTTTTCCCTGATGACGCGCCAGAAGACAAAAACGCTTTACCTGAATGGTCTTAACTAAAAAAAGTCTTCCAAATACTAAATGCTGAAAGTCCTACCCCAATAGTTGTCATTACGACCATTACTATTATGGTTTGTTTAGATAGTTTTCCTGCTTCATCTTGAGGCAATTTACTTTTTACAGTATTTAATAAGTTGCGTGCGAACGGAACGTCGATAGCAAGAATACCTAAACCTGCAGCCAAGACAATAAGACCGGGACCTGGTGTGATAAACATGATTAAACCGAGAACGGTTATTACTGTTCCAAAGAAAATTGAAATGATTCTTAAAATTAATGAACGTTTCGCTCTTTCGGAAGTTTTTTCTCTTCTACCTGTGCCTTTTTCTGCCTCTATTGCAGATTCATACAGATTAGAAAGTGCTTCCCGTCGACGTTTTGCGGTGGAGTCGAAATGCGCTTCTCCAGAGTGTTCATCTTCGTTGGTTTGATCATGATTCACAGACATCAAGCATAGTTTCATGCGAGCTTCCCATGCTCTTTGGAATTAAACAAAGTATTTTATTCTGGCTGAACAGGAGCTTTAGAAGTATATATATTTTCGAGCCACTTCATTAATTCCTGTTGGTCTAGTTTGCTTTGGATATCGACAATTCTCAAGTTTTGTACATCCGCAAATAGTAGTCTGTTTATATCTTGAAATGGTCCAACTCTAATGGATAATGATTCATTTTCTGGATGATTTACAAGGGCATATTCGCTTATTGGCAATTCAATAGATTCCTCAGAATCAAAGTATTCGTAAGTTATCGAGTCGGTGTTTTCGTACATGCATTTGAATGATTTATTCTCAGAAAATGACGGTTGAGAGGTCTCGCAAATAGGAAAATCAGCTTTTATCGATTCATTTGTGTCCGTCTCGTTTTGACGGGTTGGTTTTAAAGTGGCCGATTGCATGGCTTGATCTTCAAACGTTTCAGAAATGGCAGCCGGTTTGGAGGAAGAATTTGATACAAAAGTAAATGCGTAAAACGAGATGAAGGTGATTACGGTAAGTATGCCAATAATGGCAAAGCGGTTCGGTATATCTAAATATGATTTTTGTCTATTTGAGTAAGACTTGATTGGGAACTTATGGTGTTTTTCTGAGGTATCAAAACTAATTTTCATGGATTTGCCTCCCGCTCCAGTTCACACTAATATACAAGATAATGCAATAAACAGCAACTTTAGGAGTTTAATTGATCGAACCAGAATTGTTGAAAAACTTTGTCTTATTTGGGTGGTTTCTCCTTGGGCTTTTAATAGTAATAAAAGTCGCGCGTAATTTAAAGAGACAAAGAATAAAGAATGTCCTAGATATTTTTGCAGCGCTATCTGGTTTTACTTCGGTGGCTATCTATAGTCCTGTCGCACATGCACAAATATCCCAGACCGATGAATGGAAAGTTGAAGAATCTGAAACTCAAGTTGCGCCTATTCAAGTGCCTGTTGTCCCAAATCAACAAAAATACATAGTTATGGCCGGGGATAATTTTTGGTCTATTGCCAAAGCACAAGCACACGAAGGTGAAAATTTTGTTGAGCTATGGAGAGAGATCGTTTCGTCAAATGAAAATTCAATAAAATCTAAGAATCCAAATTTGATTTTTCCTGGAGAAGAAATTCTAATTAGAAAACAGGTTTAGATTTATGACCATTGACCTTTAGTGGTCTTCGCATTTTTGTCTTCGTCTTCATATTCTCTAGTTTTACGCCGTTTGATCGATGAACCCATGTCATCGGAGTTGTTAGATGTTTTCGATTTTGAATTGGAAAGGGATTCGCCAGATTCTGCAGTGTTTTCTGCCATATGTGCTAACACTTTAGCGAGTTGAGAAACTTGAACGGTCCAAGGTAGTTGTAGCTGTTGGAGAAGCGCACCAATTTTTGTTGCGAACTCTCCTTGCCATTTCGCAATTGAATTAGGAAGCTCGTTTGTTGCCGCTAGTGAACTTCGAGATTGTTTTACGATCTGCATAAGTTTTTGCACTTCAACTGCTACTGCATCAATAAGTGCTTTAACACGTTCTCTGGCTTCAGATCTAATGTGACTCGCAGCCATTGTGGATTCAACAATTGCTTCAGCAATATTTTTTTGAACTTCACGATCGATTTCCATTGGGTCGAGAGTTGTTAGCCACTGAGCTATTACATCTTCATCATCTTGGATTGATGCGAGTTCCATTGGCGCAGATTCTGCACGGGCCATAGCTACAGCATTTTGAAGTTGTGCAACTTGGTCTTCTAAATCTTCAATGGTTGAAGCGCATATTTCTAAAACTGCATCTACTTTGTCAGCTTCATAGCCAGATTTTGTGACAGGAAAAGATACGCCTCTTAGCTCTCCAGATGTGATGTTGCGCTTTGCCATATCCTTTTATTCGTCTCCATTTCTATTGAAACTGAGCGCTTCTTTTCGTGGTTTAAGTGAAATCCGCATTTAAGCAGGCATTGAGCCGCTAGTAAACTCTTCAGCAACTGCACACTCAGCTAAAACTTTACCCACGATTCCGCCACGCTCTGGTTCTTCTTCGCCTACATTTCGTCTTTCAAAAGTGGCAAGTGTAACTCCAAGAGCTTCATCGTAATCGAGGGTGCTCGACAGTGTGCCCTTTGTGACAGTGGAAATAATGTGTTCTACATCTCTTGGCATTAAAAGTGTTGGGAAGCAATATACGCTTCTTGTTGTTGGGGGAGCGATGATGTAAAGTCCAGCACCCAAGCTTTCAAAAAGCGGCGGGGCAGAGCGGATTGTTACCGTTAGATCAGAATCTTGAGCGATATTTAATCCTTGAAGCAAGCTTTTAGCGTTTTGATTGCGGATGCATAGATGAATTAAGTCTCGCAAGTCTCCAGGGTGTAGATCAGCACGCACTTCTGAAGTCGGTGCAACAAATACTTCGCGACCTCCGCCAGTAAGGGTCATTGATGCTCCAGGCATGTGATAAACAATGGCCGTAGCAAGGCGTAGCTGTGCGATATTGATCATATTGGTCTTTTAAGTCGGCCCGCAGTTTAGGTTCGGGTCATTTCACGTCAATAAAAAGACAGTCTGAATTTTGCGGTGGTGAATGCGAATTCTGGACATTTGGGTGTTTCGATTCTAGTTTTTGCTGTTTTGCGCACAACACGAAAAAGACAGGGGTAATCTGTGCCAATTTCTTGTCATTATTTGTGTTAAGTGGCCGACATATAAAGCGTCATGACTATGAATAAGATACTTTCAGGTATGCGCGCCATTGGTGATGCGCAAATTTCTCGACCTTTGACCGAGAAATTTAAAACCTGTGCGCGCTCACGAAAACGAAAAAGTGATGAAGGTGCGTTGTTGGTTGAAGTGCTTGTGGGAATGTTGATTCTTGTAGTTGTCTTTACCGCAACGACGATTGCCCTTTCCGGTATGTCTGAACAGCGTGTCAGAGTTGAACAACGAGATCGGGCACTTGCACTTGCTTCATCATATGATGAGCTTTCACGTACATTCAAATGTGGTTTTGTTGTCGATAGGATTAGTGATTCCTTGACAGTCGCTGCCACTGGTCAAGACGAGTTTCGAAATAAGGTTGAAAATTGTGATTTTAGGTTAAAAGATGGATTCAACCCGGGCTATACGGTGGCTAGAAATGCTGGAGATCAAAGCTTCACAAAAAGAGAAACTCTAAATAGAACTGGAACATCATTTCAAGAATTTGAAATCAATATTAGATATTGGTTTGAAAGGGCAGGAACAGGAGATCATGCTAAAACCTGTCCACAAATTTCAGTTATTCGTGATTTGCCGATAATTTTGACGCGATTAATTTCTGTTTCGTGGACTGAAAAATCGGTTACACGTGTTATTTCGATTGTAAAACGTGATCCCGTACCAGCAGACAATGTGGTTTTTGCTTTAGGTAATAGAGTAAATATTCTTGTCAACAAACCAAGTTCTGTTGCAAGTGGCCAAGAGTGGTCAGCCAGATTGAATCCGTATCCTGCGCAACCAAATCTATATATAGAAAAAATCAATGATGAATCCAATACATTAAATATTGGACAGCCAGATGATTGTATCTGGTACCCGTATATTACTCCAGATGGTCCAACCATAAGGCGAGTGACAACTAGAAATGCCGCTGGAGGATTAATTGGATCCAACGACGTGTCGGTCGTTTTAGGACCGACATTAGAAACGCAAGGTTCAGTTCCGGTGGCGCCATGATGATTTCAAATTTGCACAAAAAGTTCAATAAAAGCAAGAGTCTTTTTATTAGGACAGCCGATAACGGTTTCACGCTGGTTGAAGTTCTAGTCGCTATATTTATAGGGTTAATAGTTATGGGAATGGCTGTTTCTATTTTAGGTATAACAAATTCAACTTCATTAAGAGTCTTAGCAAAGTCAGAAGCTCAACAGACAACTAGAGCTTCTGTAGTTCGAGTTCTAGATAACCTTTCAAATGCTGAAAGTCTCGAACAGTGTAGAGTCGGAACGGACAAAGATGTGAGGCTTGCAATACTTAATTTTCCTACTCGAAGCCCACTTTTAAACGATTTGAGCAAATGCAAAGAAACTTCATCGTCCGGAAATATAGTCATTTGGGCACAACCAAACAGGCTTTGTTATTTCAACAAAGGAAAAAATTTATCGGAAGCTCCGTCAATTCAATGCATTTCTCGTGGAGGCAACGCAGCAAGGCTAGCAACTGCTACATCCCCGTATAACAATTCACAATTGGGGATGAACTTGACGGCTTGTGTCAGTCATCAGCCGGGTACAAATGAAAATTTCGTTTATATGTTTACTTGCAGCCCACCATCTGCAGGATCGAACGCAATAAATTGGCCAACAACTTTTAGCGCTCCGACCTCTTCAAGTTTACTGGCTGATCTAAGTCCTAATACCTCTGATACAGTTACTATCGAACCACTTTTTAGTTACACATTGGATGCGAGCTCGCCACTATCTACTCCACTAACGCCGCCAGTTAATAGCGTACATGCAGTAGATCTTATCTCTATCATCGCGGTTCGCATCGAGATGAATATTGATTATGATACAAAACAAGGTTCGGGAAATGGAAACACATATAGGTTTAATCAAACTATTGTTTTAAGAGGATCACGATTAGCTCAGGAGGAGAACTACAATGGTTGAAATTTTCATGCCCATACGTGCAAAATTTAATCGTGATGAACAAGGATTCGTTTTAATTACTTCGTTAATGGTGATTTTTTTAGTTGTTACAATTGTAACAACTGTTGCTCTTGTGACAGCGTCGGATTTGCGTTCAGCAGCAAGAGCTCGAGCAGTGATCGAAACTCGACTAATGGCGGAATCCGTTTCAGATGCTGTATTTGCGTCGATTGCTGGAGAAAAATTTAACATTTACGATAAAGCAGTTTTGAATTTCCGAAGTGACCCAGGTGTATTTGCAGTTGATCCAACTAGGAATCCACTTGACGCTGCAAACCCCGGAGAGTTCGGATTGTGGTTTGCGCTGAAAACGGACGGAACTCTAGAACGATGTACAACTGTTGCTCTTGTGAGAGAGACTTGTTTTCGAGCAAGATTGACGCAAGATACATCCGATGTTTCACGTAGTCAACAGATAACACTGGATATAGTTGCTAGGGGCGGATGTATAGTTCAAGACCCTGATGCTCCGACGAGTTGTGTTTTCAGAGAGTTTCAACAAGTATTTCGGACAAGGTCGTTTATTGAAAATGTTACTTTGACAGAGAGCGAATCACCCGACACGTCAGTACCTGAACTCGCATCAGCTCCGGTCGATACTTCAGGAACTCCCTTCCGAGTCGCTTATATCGGAAGTGATCAGCTCGATGGGAACATTAGAACAAACGACACAAGTTTTTTGAGATGTGGAACGATTGTGAAGAATTCTTCAAATCCTGAATTGCGTTTTAGTAGTGATAACGGGAGTAGTGATGAATTGCCTTCTGTTTCCACAGATTGTGTCGGCTCTGAGCTTCCAGATATTTCATCTGATCCCCTAGATAAATTCCTTCCAGCGCAAGTAGATAAATCGGGAGCTTCAAGTGTGCTCCAATCAAACAACGTTTTCAGTGCTTTGGCTGGCGGAACTCCGACTCTTACAGGACCTTATTCATTGATTTCACCTGTTGCAAGCCCCGTCACGATTGAGTTAAATTTTGGTAGCTTAGAAATTAATGGAATCCCTCGCCCGTATCCATCAAATGGTGTAATTTTTGTGCAAGGAAACTTGACTATCCTGGAAAGTTCATATTCTCGATCGCTAAGCATTGTTGCAACTGGTGATATAACTATTGATGGAAATATTACACTTACCCGCTCGGCCGGACCTCCAGCAATAGTATTAAACGGGGCTACGGCTGCTACTTCTCCTGGAGAAACAGATCCGATTCTTGGTATTTCATCCGCGAATGGAGATATTCGGCTCAAGTGTCGAGTAGGCAGTGGGGAATGTGACGAGAGATATATAGTCGGCATCTTAAGCGCAAGAGAAGGAACCATATTTAATGTCGAATGGAATGAAGAAACTACACTAATTGCAGCTCCTGATAATCCTCCAAGGATCCATATTTTTGGTGCGCTCATTGCAAAAAACCGACCAATTTTCGGAGCTTATACCTCTATATCTGATTCAAAAACGAACTTTGGATGGGCGAAATCGTTGCGCTTTGACCCAAGGTTAAGATATTTTCAACCTCCATATTTTTTCAGAACTACGCAAGCATCAGTTGTGCGGTCGAGTTTGGAGATTTCTAGATGCAACGAATCTTTTTGCCTTTAGAAATAGTTCAAAAGGCCTAAATAGGCATTAATTTCACTCGGTTTTAGGCCGAAATAGTAGGCACTAACAAATATGACGTGCCGACACAAACTTGTAGGTGCGAGGAGCGCATAGTGGGATTAACACTTATACACGGAAATAACCAGCCAAGTGCCAAGCCGCGAGTATTTGTCGTTGCCGAACCTAGTGTTCATGAAGCTCTAGTTGGTGATCTTGAACTCGATGTTTATCCCGAATGTTTTGATTACGACTCTTTTGTAAAAGCATCACTTTCAAAATCGATATCAACTAATAACGCGATCGTAATTGTTTCTGATTCTTTATCGCAAAGAGTTGCACCGCTTGAAGCTGTAACTGCGCTTGTTCGAAACAATGTAATTCTTATTCCTTGGAAATCTACTGAAGAAGAAATTGGTCAACTCAATGTTGCGTCTTGTTCGCCTAGGCCAACTGCTAACACAATGCGTCGAGCAATTTTTGCGCATTCAGGAATGAATGATCTTCCTCCAAGATTCGATGGTGACGATTACATTGAAGAACCCCCGAATGCAGGGATAGTTAGTTTCGCTCCGAGACCAGAAACTCCAGCTGACATTCAATATAAACCTACAGTCGACGTAGGTCCACAAATTGAAAATGTAACTCAAGCTGTTTCAACAGATTCGATTGAAATAAATAAATCAACGTCTCCATTGGAATGGTTCGCCGACCCGGTTCAATCATCTCCAGAGATTCAAGATCCAATTGCGCCCACTCAACCAGAAGAATCCCCAATGCAAACCACAGCATTTCTACCGCCAATTGAACAGCAGCGAATTGAAGAAGAACAAAGAATAAAAGAACATCAGGCATTCGAAGAACAAGCCAAAGCGGTTGAACGCACAATTTCTGTACAAGAAGATGTACCATCTTTTCTTCCTGAAAACTTTTCAGCCGGAACAGTTCAAGATCAAACACAAACAACGGAAACTAATTCGGCTCCTACCGTTCAAGGTAACATCAACGCATTCTGGAGTGATGAGATTGCTCCAGTTTTAGATTCGAAATCAGACACTTCGAACCGAGTGGAAGAAACTTCGACTCGCCAGACGAGAAATTTAAGTTCAGCTGATGCAGCCAAACTTGCTGAAACCGAAAAGTGGATTTCACAAGCATTTGCAGCTCCACAAGACAACAATCAACCAAACAATGAAGCTGCAGCGACTACATCTATGGGATCTTGGACTACTCCAAATGAATCTAAATCAGAGCCGGCTTTTACAACTGAACAACCCCAAAATCTAGCTAATGCAAGTGCTGAGCATCCCTACGCACAAGAAGATTCCCTCGAACTCGAAGCATATGTTTCAAATAGTGCCGACTTAGATGCTTATGACATCGAAGATTCATCTCCTGTAAGTTTCGCGCCAGATATAGCATTTCGTCCTAGTGATGAAAACGGCTCACAACAAATGTGGACAATGTTCGATACCAAGATGGAACCCGCAGGATCGCAAAACAACAACTCGCTTTCAGAATTTCCAGATGGTACAGATCACAGGAAAGCAATTCATTTAGCAGAACCGCTTACAATTTGTGTTTACTCTCCAAAAGGTGGTGTTGGTAAGACTTCTATTTCTGTAAACCTTGCAGCTCGTCTCGCTTACACAACTCGACTACAAGTTTGCATTGTCGATCTTGATATTGCATTTGGAAATGTTGGCACTAGGCTCGGGCTTTATAATCCAACAGTCCGGGAATTGTTGAATGAAAGCCATATTGATGGAGAGTCAATCGCTAGAAACCTTGTTTACGATCGTCGTTCTGGTTTGTTTGCGCTCCTTGCCCCTCTGCGACCAGAAACTGGAACAAATAGAAGAAAGTTTTCTCCCGCTGCATACAAAAAAATTCTTTCACTCTTAAGAGAGAGATTTGATGTAGTAATTCTTGACTGTCCTGTTGAATTGCGTGACCCACTAGTTTCTGGTTTTGCTTTAACAGAAGCAAGCCAAGTCGTAATGGTCGTAAATAACGAACAAGCAACACTTCTAGATGCTCGTCGAGCAGTTGAAGCTATGTGTCGTCCAAAAGATTCTCAACGTCTTCCAGGTTTGGGAATTGATCCGCGCAATGTTGGTTTGGTTGTAAACCAAAAAGTCGACAATGTCGGTCGTGAAGTTGATGATATTAAAGCCATCCTTGGTGGGGGAGATCCAAATCACCCGAGCCGAGAGATCGAAGTTCTTTCTGTGATTGCAGATGATCGACAACTTTGGGTTGGAAATGCCAACATGGCTCGGACCGTTGCAACTAGTGGCGAAAATGATGTCGATAAACTATTAGACAATATCTGGACCAAAATTTTGCCTGGCCAAGCGGGCTCTGAATTCGAATCCCAAGAATTTAACCCGGAATTAGGTAATCCTTTAGACGAAATCCTCTCATCTAACGGCAATAACTCGCCGAAGAAGAAACGAAAGCGAAATTTATTCAGGAAATGATTAGGGTGAAACATGACTGACCGAGACCTAGCAGTATTAGATACGAGCCAAACCGCAAGATCAGTGGCGGCAAGACTATCCTTGCCTATTCACCGTAAAGGTGACGATGAAGACGAAGCTGTATTAGTAGTAGTTCACAGCGAAAAAGATCTAGATATTCTCGATTGGGCGAGAGGAATCCGCAAAGTTGTAGGAGTTTTAGCTTGGGAATTGCCTGAAAGGGTTTTAGCGAAAGTTTTAGCCATTGATTTGCCTGTTTTGGTGGGCCATGTAGGCCAAGACCAGCTCGATTCACTAGTGAAATGGGGCGGCCAGAAGGTTGCCAATGAAATTGAACGGGATCGAGCCGAGCGATTGGCTCATATTGAAGGTATCTTTCACGAAGAGCCATTTCGAGCCGAATCTGCTCAATAGTCTAAATATTCGTCATTGTAGAGAATTACTGGTTTTAACACGTTAAGTTACGTCATTTTTGTGACGAATTAGAAGAGAATACTAAACCGACTGGTTCCGTATCGAGCGTCACGGAGGACTCATTTTGGCTGACTAGAACAGTCAGGTAGGAGGTGCCTAGTGGCTAAAAATAAAGACAAGGGCAACGATAGTTCGAGGCCGATAAACAAACAACAAGAACAAGGTCCACGTACTCTCGTGGGTATTGAAGTTGATGGTACAGAAGTACACACAGCTTATGTTGAACCAAACGGTACAGTTCGAGTTGAACACTTTCGTGACAAGACCCCAGCTAAAGCTCTAGACAGTGCTTTAAAATCTATTCCTGGTAGAGCAGATATAGTTCGAGTTGCTTTTACCGGTGGACGCCAATACGTTCGACGCGTTGAAGTTCCTCGGGTTCCTGATCGCGCAATGCGTGCAGCCATGATGGCCGTTGCAGAAGAGAACCTACCTATCGTTCCTGGCGCAGCTTCAGTTGCAGGTTTAATAATTGGAAATCCAAATGAAGTTCGAGACGCAAGTGACCCTCGTGGAGCATCGACAGCAATCAATATGGTTTTAGCTGCAGTTGAGTCGGATGACCTTGATCCAGTTTGGCGAAGACTTGGCGGACGAAGAGCACCAATCACTTCTGCTTCTTTTCTCTTACCAGCAGATGGATTGTACTTGCGTGTTGCCAGATCAACATCGGAAATGATTGTTCTAAAAGGCGGAACTCCATTACTTGCACGATCATTGCGTGTCGGAGGACTCGACGAATTAGAACGAAGAATTTTTGCCGGAGAACAAGCAGGATTCAATCCTTCTCTCAACGGTACAAGTGAAAATTCTGACGCTGGAAAAAGCGCGGCAGAAATTACTGATCTTTACCTAGACGAATTAGTTTCTGAATTCAGAAAGACTTTAGTCTTTTGGAAGCGTGAAGGAACAGATGTCCCTTCAGACATAATTGTCCTCGGTGCTGGTGCAACAATCCCAACGCTGTTAACACGAGTTCGTGATGCAGGATTCAATATCAGTCCTGTTCCAGAACCTCGTGGAGTGCAGATGTCAATTGCAGATCACGAAAAGCCAGTTGCTTTTCAAGCACTTGCAGCAGCCTATTCTGATTTCTCAAATCAGCCATATGCGATTCTGCCGAACCCTGTTTATGATGCACAAAAAATCGCATCAAAACGAAAAGCAAAACAACGAACTCAAATATTATTAGGTCTTGTAGTCGTTGGTGTCGTAGCCGCGGCTGCAATTTTGCCGCTATCTTACGCTTGGAGTCGTGAAGCTCTAGCTAATAAAGACAAGAAAGATGCAGAAAAAGCGATTGTTCAATATGCAGATGTCATAGAAAAGAATAACCAACTTCAAATTGGTGAGACTGCTGTTAAACAAATAAGAGAAGGTGTACCTGCATTTACAAAAGTTGTATGTTCAGTTCGATCCTCTTCTCCCGAAATTGGAGGAACACCGACTTTATTTAAAACAATGGCGTTAACTTCAGCTGAAGAAGGAACCTCGGTAGACATTGCTGCTGAAGTGGCTGACCCATCTCCTGGATTTAATGTTTTTGGAGATTGGCGAGACAGAATCGCTAAAGCAAATAGCACAAAGAAAATTGGTGTTGGATCTTTCAAGTTCAATCCTGATACAGGAACAAAAGACGGTTCATTCCGTTGGACAGCACCATTGACAGAATCGTTTAAAGTGCCAAATGTTTCAACTTGTGATGGATATGTCGGAGGACTATCTGAAGGTCAGGCAGCCAAGGTTGCGTTGGGCTTTGATGCTAATGACGAAACCGTGACATTTAACGCCAATGGAGAGTTAATTAACGCTCAAACTAAAGAAAAAGTTGAACCTAAGGTTTCGACTACAACCACGACGAAACCTAAGTCGACTACAACGACAACAACTACAACAACTACCCAAGGCGGTGAGTAATGAACGCTCGAGAAAAGAGACTCGGATTAATATTGACCGCTTGTGTCGGTGTGCTGTTGATCGCGTTTTTTGCAATGATCGTATATCCAAAATATACGGAACTATCTGAAAAAGCTGACCAGGCAACTTCGGCAAAGAATGCAGCTGAAGCTCAATTAGCAGCTGCAAAAAAGCTAGATCCAGAAGACATTGATAAACGGCTCGGAAACTTGCGAGCTCGTATTCCAAGTACTCTTGCTATTTCTAACGTAATTGTTCGAGTAACAGAGCGTGCAGTTAATTCGAACTTAGTATGGCTTCAAGGTACACCCGTTGATGAAAGCGCAGAAGCTGTTGCTAATGCCGCTCCAACGGCCGGTCAAACAGCTACTTTGGCTCCTCAACTAACTAGATATGATTTTTCCATTGTTGTTAAAGGCCAGATGCCAGACTTCATTAAATTCATGTCGGATCTCACGGATACGAGTATTGGTCGAATCATTGTTATTAATTCAATGGACATCCAGTTCAAGAGCGATGAAGGACCAGAAGCTATTGAAGCTACCCTGAAACTTCAAGTTCTTGGTTGGGACCAAGGTGCTGAAATTAGTGCTGACGGTTGTACCAAAGTAGACGGCGAAGTAATTTCCGGCGAAGATTCAAAATGTAACTTAACTACGGTTGAAAAGTCCAAGGAAAGCTCTAACTGATGACCATGTCTACACACAGAGACGACGAAAAGGAAATATCAGAATCTGATGATTCTCTCGTTCCTGCTGTCGTAGACAAAGATGGTTCACTTTCGCAATCTGGAAGCTCGTCGGTTGTTATTAGCGAGGATTTTTTATCTTTCGTTGATGCACTTGAAGAAGCTGGATACGATGATAGAGAAAGAGTGATGAAAGCAATTGAGGCTGGACGTCACTTTGGAATGAGACCGCTTAGAGCATTAGTTCGTTCAGGTGTCCCTTTAGAAACACTCGAACGGGCAGCATGGATTAAGCAAGGATTTCAGTGCGTCGACGTTACGTTACCTTTGGTTGATAAAGAGCGATTCGAACAAATCCCTATTGCTAGCGCAAAACGGCTTTTGGCAGTTCCTTTGAAAACTGAAGACGGACATATTCGCATTGCCGTTACAGATCCAACAAACATCACAGTTTTAGACGATGTTGAACAACTATTTATCGGAGAAGAAGTAGAACTAGTAGTCGCGGAAGCAGCGGCAATCAAAGATGTTTTGACAATTTTGGAATCGAGAGGTCGAACTGACGAAATTCAAGTTGATTTAGACGATGACAAAGTTGAAGAAATCACTGTCAAGGATGATGGCGGCGACGGAAAAATTGCTCGACTTGTAAAAACGCTGGTTGAAAATGCAGCACAACAAGGTGCATCAGATGTTCACATTGAACCAAATGGAAATGATGTAATCGTTCGCTATCGAATAGATGGTGTTCTTCACGTAATAAATAAGTACCCAATTTCCACAACTTCTGGAATTATAAACAGATTGAAAGTTATTGGTGGATTAGACGTTGGTGAACGACGTGTTCCCCAAGACGGTCGTTTCGATATAGAAATTGAAAATCGCGCGATCGATATTCGATTGGTGACGCTACCAACAAGTTGGGGAGTAGAAGGTGCTGTTATGCGTCTTCTTGACCGAGGCTCAAAAGTAGCTAAATTGGAAGATCTAGGTTATTCACAACAAGTTTTAGATCGCTATATTCCTTTGATAACGGCGACACAAGGAACTCTTTTAGCAACAGGACCTACTGGTTCTGGAAAGACTACTGCTTTGTATGCAACTCTCGACCGAATTGCTACACCAGACATCAAAGTTTTAACAATTGAAGACCCTGTTGAATATAGATTCAAAGGTATTACCCAAATGCAAGTAAATACTAAGGCTGGTATGTCGTTCCCTAAAGCGCTTCGTTCTTTCTTGCGTGCCGACCCTGACGTGATTCTTGTTGGTGAGATGCGAGATGGAGAAACAGCCTCGATCGGTATCCAAGCTGCATTAACAGGTCACTTTGTACTTTCAACTGTGCATGCGAACTCTGCATCAGCAGTACCTACTCGACTAATAGATATGGGTGTTGAACCATTCCTGGTTGCTTCATCACTTCGTGGAGTAATTTCTCAGAGATTGGTTCGAAAACTTTGCGACAAATGTTATGAGCCAATCAAAGTTAGTGACACAATCAAGAAAGCTTTTCCGTGGGTTGGCGATCCTCCTTCAACACTCTATAAAGCTCATAAAGAAGGCTGTGCTCACTGTCACAGAACTGGCTACGATGGGCGAACGACAATTGCTGAAGTACTGATTGTCGACGACGATATTTCTCAATTAATTTCACGAAACGCAACAGCACACGAACTTGAAGCTTTAGCTGTGCAAGGTGGAATGATAACAATCTTGCAAGATGGTCTGAATAGGGCCGCACAAGGAATCACATCAATCGAAGAACTATCAAGGGTGGTGGGTTAAATGTCCGCATCATTTACATACGAAGCGTTTACAAGATCTGGTGAAGAAATTCACGGAGTCTTAGAAGCCGAAAATGAATCGGAAGTGCGAACAGTCTTAGGCCAGCAAAACCTTCTTGTCATGAAAGTGAACAAGAAAGGTGGAGATTCCTTTGCTTCTAAAGAATTCAACCTTCGAAAGAAAGCAAGCACTAAAGAAATAGCATGGCTCGCCCGATCATTGGCCACAACTCAAGCATCTGGATTACCGGTATATCCAGCACTTGCGATCCTTGCTCGGCAGAGGGCAAAAGAACCGATTGGTAAAATTCTTAATAGGGTTCACGGTAAAGTCGGAGACGGCGCATCGCTTACGAGTGCATTCAAGGAAGAATCCGACAAAGTTGGAGATCTATCTTGCGCTTTAATTGAAGCAGGAGAAGTTTCAGGACGACTCGATGAATCTTTGGCGCACTTGGCAACAATTACAGAGTCTAGATTAAGAATTAAACGTAAAGTTCGTTCTGCAATGATGTATCCGATTGTTGTTTTGGTAATCGCTCTTTCAATGGCAACTGCCATGTTGACTTTAATTGTTCCACAATTCGAAGATATTTATGCGCAGCTCGGTGGAGATTTGCCTCTTCCTACTCGGATAGTAATAGCTTTGAGTAATGCGATGATCACGTTCTGGTGGATATACCCAATTCTTTTGGCTGCAATTGTAGGAATTATTGTGCAATTTAAGCGAAACGATAAGTGGAAGATGAAACTACATATCTTTACTTTAAAAGTTCCAGTTTTTGGATCAATCGTTCACAAAGCAGCGTTTGCACGTCTGACATTGGTTTTATCATCTCTTATGAACTCCGGTGTTGGTCTGCTAGAAGCTTTGAATCTAGCTGGAAGCTCTGCAGGAAACTTAGCTATTCAAGAAGCTTTCGAGCGAGTACACAATAAAGTTCGTGAAGGAAGCTCTCTAGCATTTGCCATGAAGGCAGAACCGCTAATTCCAGAAGTGATGACAGAACTTGTGGGTATGGGTGAAGAAACAGGTACAGTTCCTTCTTTGCTTGACCGTTACGGAAAAGTTCTCGATGATGAAGTTACTACATCGGTAGATGGTTTGACATCGCTAATGGAACCGCTTTTGATTGTATTTTTAGGTGGAATAATCGGTGCTTTGGTTGTGGCTTTCTGGCTTCCAATCTTGAATGCTCCGAAGCTGCTAGAACAACAAGGATAAATTATATTTGCCAGATCATTCGCGGTTTCGCGCCCTACGGGACGCTTGGAGCCTTTAGTCTCCAAGCTCGCTGCAAATGCTCATGATCTTGCAAAAACTAATTAGATAATGCCTTATATCTAAATTGCTGCAACTTTTTCCTCATTTGTAATTTGTGTCTACTAATATGGCAAAGCCGCAACTAATGAAAATGCGGTGAGGGCGGAGTAGCCGAGCGGTTCAGGCACAGGTTTGCAAAACCTGGGACACGGGTTCGAATCCCGTCTCCGCCTCCACATGTTTTCCCAAATAGATAATTCAAAACCATTACCTATTTCTTTATACAAAGACAAAGTGCTTTGGCTTCAAATTACTTATAGTGCAATATTTTTCACTGCTTCAGGTATTTGGATAACGGCAATTCCGCGTCACATAAAATTGAACCTTGGCTTTGATGAATTTGTTGTTGGTTTGGCAGCACTGGTTTTCAGTCTCGCCGCGGTCTCTTCTAGACCGTTTGTAAATTATCTTGGAGCCCGACGAAATAGACACGAATTGATGTTCGTTGCATTATTGCTAATGCTTGGGGGTTCAACTGTCGCAATTATTTCAAACAATATTTATGGAGTATTAATTTCTCGAGCATTTGTAGGAGTTGCTGATGGACTTTTTTATGTGGCGATTTCAACTTTAGTTGTAGCTAATGCAGGAGAGAAGTTTAGAGGGAGGGCTCTAAATCTATATTCAGTGTCGCTTTATCTAGGCATAACAATAGGACCGATAATTGGAGAGCAGCTTTACCAATTGAATAAAAACTGGTCTTACACTCTAAGTGGAATGGCTTGCGTTACTATTGCGTTATTCCAGTTAGGGATTTTAAAATTTATTCCTTCACGATATAAAGAACATATAGAGTCTTCAAAGAAACATTCTGCATTTTGTCCACCCGTAATGTTTCCTGGAATAATTTTCATTCTTGGCGTTGTTGCTTGGGTTGGATTTGAACAGTTTGCTCCTTTGTATGGAAAAAGCCTTGGGGTGGATAATGTCTCAAGTATTTTTGCGCTAATTGGGGTTTCAGTAATAATCACAAGAATTTTGGGCTCAACGATCATTGATTCAATGAACAACAAAATGATAATTATGATCGCATTGGCAAGTTCGTTAGTAGCTTCTATCTGTTTTTCGCAATTAAACGGCGAAGTCGCAATATATCTCGGAGCATTCTTTATTGCGATTAGTTTGGGCTTCTACTATCCAGGTTTTATTCTTGCAGCAATGAGGAGAGGAGAAAAGTATAATTCTGGATCGGTTCTGGGAACAATGGGAATGTTTTTTGACCTGTCGTTTGGAATCCTTCCACCGATACTAGGTCTTGTAGCAGCGAACCGTAGTTATTCATCGATGTTCGCGATTTCGTCCATTTTGATTATTGCAGCAATGGTTTTGACCTTTTTTCTAAAGATTCCAAATGGCAAGTTCAAAATAGATCAAGGGCAAGCCCATAGCGATGTCGTAATATAAATGGCATGATTCTCGTATCAAATGATTTTCCGCCAAAAGTAGGTGGCATACAAAACTATCTATTCGAGCTTTGGTCGAGGCTACCTTTAACCAATACAAAAGTTATAACAACAAAATATGATGGCGACAAAGCATTTGATGCGAATTTAGATTTTGCAGTCGATCGGTATTCCAAGATTTTATGGCCAACGCCAAAACTAATAAAACATGTAAATGCAACGATTAATGAATTCAAATCTGATGTTGTATTTATAGACCCACTATTACCTACAGGTTTAATAACTTCAAAGATTAAAGGCGCAAGCAAAATCTCAATTATCCACGGCGCCGAAGTTACCGTTCCAGGACGTTTACTCCCTTCAAGGGTCTTAATAAGAAAGTCCGTCCAAGATAGTGATGTTATTTTGAGTGCAGGAAATTATGCTGCAAGGGAACTGGTGCGCGCAATAGGTCGACCTATCAACATGGTCCGGATCCCACCAGGAGTAGATATTCATAACTTCTATGTTCCAAGCGATGACCAAAAAGTACAGGCGAAGGAAAGTATCGTCTCAGAACTTGGTTTAGAAAAAGATTCTCGAATATTAGTATCTATGAGCCGCCTTGTTCCGCGAAAGGGATTTGATGTAGCAATTAAATCTTTGGCTGGCTTAGAGCAAAATGTTCACTTAATTATTATCGGTAAAGGTAGAGATTTAAAGAGGCTTCAAGGGCTTGTTGAAAAGTTAGGATTGCAAAAGCGAGTGCATTTTCTTGGTTCTGTTTCTCACCAAAAAATGTTGTCAGTATTACATAGTGCAGATTTGTTTTTAATGCTTTGTCGAGATCGATGGGCCTCTTTGGAAGCGGAGGGCTTTGGAATAGTTTTTCTTGAAGCTCAAAGCTGTGGTCTGCCTGTAATTGTAGGTCGTTCTGGGGGCAGCTCAGAAAGTTTGATTGATGAAAAAACTGGGTTTCTCGTCGATTCAGAATCTCCAACGGAGATCCGAGAGAAAATAAATAAAATACTTTCAGACGATAAATTATCTAAAGAATTTTCTGCCGCAGGCCGCGCGTTTGTTGAAAAAGAACACTCTTACGATTATTTAGCCACGTTGCTTTTGCCTCTAGTCAATGGAGATTTATCATCTGCAAAGAACTTCGATGGATAATTCAGGTTTGCTTCTCGCACCAAGCTTTTAGATTTTCGAGCGCTGAAGAAACGATTTTTTCAGCAGCCTTGCGTTTCATGAATCCTGGAAGAGACACAGCCATATCGACCTCAAGTTCATAGTTGACCGTAGTTGAAGTTTCAGTTCCTGTTTTGACGGTGTATCGACCTTGCAAGGATTTTGCCATGTCTCCTGATTCTAAAGTCCAAGATATTTCGTCGGGGTAGAGGTCATAAGAATATAGATAATTGTGATTTATTGTTTTACCTAAAGCATGGGAAGTCAAAGATGCTCTAATTGCACGTCCTCTCGAATCTCTTTCGCTAACTTCTACGTTAATTATTTCAGGTATCCAGAGAGGATATTCGTCTAATTCAAGGACTGCTTCGAGCACAATTGGTGCTCTAACCTCGATAGTTATTTCCTGGGATGCATGTTCGGGCATATACCCACTATATTGCATAGGTATGAATGAAAATGCGAATGTGATGGCAGCTCTTGTACTTGCACTTGGTCAAATACAAAATTTGAAAGGAAAGATTGACGACGAAGTCATCGACCATCTAGCGGCAAGCGGTCAAGACGCGATAAAAAGTGCACATCATTTTCTAGATGCTTGCGAGAAAACCCTGGAATTATTAACTGCAAAAGAAAGCGAAGAAGCTGAGAAATCGACCGGCGAAGTCGATAATGTCGTCGATTTGAAAGCGCACGAAGGCTAAGGTGCGCGCAGTAGGTGTAGACCTTGGAGGAACAAAAATTTCCTTCGGGGTAGTAGAGAGCGATGGAAATTTACTAGAAGAATATCGCTTGCCGACGCCAAAAACTTGGCCTGAAATGCGAAGTCTAATAGGAGATGCTTTTAATAAATTCACGAGTGAGCACGAAGATATTGTTGCTTTGGGATTTGGAGCAGCCGGTCTCATATCACTTGATGGCTATGCTTTTTATTCACCAAATGTTCCCGCATTTGATGGTGGAGCAGCGCTATATGATGATTTAAGTTTAGATTTAAATATTCCAGTATTCATCGACAACGACAACAATTGCTCCGCATATGCCGAAAGCCGCTTTGGCAGCGCCGCAGGAAAAAATAATGTGTTGGTTGTGGGGCTGGGTACAGGAATCGGTGGGGCATATATTCTTAACGGTGAAGTGTTGAGAGGCGCACATGGTTTTGCAGGGGAACTCGGTCACTTTGTTGTGCAAAAAGATGGTCCAAAATGTGCTTGCGGAAAATTGGGTTGTTATGAAGCGTTGGCCTCTGGATCAGCTTTAGGTCGCATTGCTAGAGAACACGCACAACTAGGGAAGGCCAGAAACATTTTTGACATGGTCGATGATATTTCTGAAATAAATGGTACGCATGTGAAGTTGAGCGCAATTAATGGCGACGAAGAAGCTCTCAAAATTATTGATATCTATGCCAAAAACGTAGCCGACGGGTTAGTTTCATTGACAAACATCTTTGATCCGGAAATTATTGTTATATCTGGTGGTTTGGTTGAAATGGGCGAGTTACTGCTGGAACCAGTCACCAAATATTTTCATCTCGAATCTGAAGGCGGTTCAAATCGCCCTTTAGCAGAAATTGTTCTGGCCAAATTGGGAGAAAAGGCTGGGGTAGTTGGGGCAGGAGCACTTGCGTTGTCTCGCTTGGTATAACATGTTGTTATGGAATTTAGACGTATAGATGCTTTACCACCTTATGTATTTGCTCAAATAAATGATTTAAAAATTGCTCAGAGACATATAGGCCACGACATTGTAGATCTTGGTTTTGGAAATCCAGATTTACCTTCACCAGATATTGCAGTCGAGAAATTGTGTGAAGCGGCGCAGAATCCAAAAAATCATCGGTATTCAACATCTAAAGGTATAAAAAATTTACGTGTTGCAGTTAGTGCGCTTTACGACAGGACATTTGATGTAAAAATCGACCCCGAAACACAAGTGTGCATGACCATTGGAGTCAAAGAAGGTTTTTCTCACCTGATGTGGACTTTACTCGGCCCTGGAGACAGCGCTTTAGTTCCTTCACCCAGTTATCCGATTCATATTTGGGGACCAATTCTCGCGGGCGCAGCGGTGCATTACGTTCATCTTGGCGATTCAAGTGATGTTTTACAGAACATGGCCAAGGCTTATGAGCAAGCTTGGCCTAGACCTCGAATAATTGTTGCAAGTTTTCCTCACAACCCAACCACAACATGTGTAGATTTTGATTTTATGGTTGACCTTGTAGCATTTGCAAAAGAAAGAGACATGATTGTCGTGCATGACTTTGCATATGGCGACATGGGCTTTGATGGATATAAACCGCCTTCTATTCTTTCAGTGCCAGGAGCTATGGATAATTGCGTTGAACTCTATTCCATGACTAAAAGTTTTTCTATGGCGGGCTGGAGATGTGGCTTTTTGCTTGGGAATGAAAAAATCATTGCAGCACTTGGGAAATTAAAAAGTTATTTAGACTATGGAATGTTTCAACCAGTGCAGATTGCAGCGACGGTGACGATGAATGAACTCCCAGATTATCCGAAAGAAGCATGTCAGATTTATCAAAATCGTCGGGATGCTTTAGTTGAAGGATTGTCAAAAATCGGGTGGGAAATAGAAAAGCCAAAAGCAACTATGTTTGTCTGGGCCAATATTCCAGAGAGCTATTCTGAAATGAGCTCTATAGAGTTTTGTGAATTCATGATTCGAGAATGTAACGTCGCAGTTTCTCCAGGGGCTGGATTCGGACCTGGCGGCGAGGGCAAAGTTCGTTTCGCATTGGTTGAGAATGAACAGCGTATTCATCAGGCGATTAAAGGATTGAAAAAAGGATTAACCAAACTTGGATAAGAAAAGTATTTCTTCCAGGTTTGCAAAAGCTTCATCTTCGCTAAAAGGTAAAGCAAACTTAGATTTATACAACGTGGTTAAAACTGTAAGCACTGTGCCGATGAAGGGGTTGTTCAATACCGAAATAAACGGATTAGAGAACATCCCTGAGACTGGACCTGTCATAATTGCAGCAAACCATAGATCTTTTATCGATTCAATCTTTTTGCCTTTCGTCATTCCAAGGAAACTGACATTTGTAGCCAAAGCTGAATATTTTGATTCTATAAAAACGAGGTGGTTCTTCAAAGCCACAGGCCAGATACCTATTAGACGAGATTCGTCGTCTTCCGGGGCAGGAGCATTGCTAAGTGCAAAAGAAATTCTTGATGCAGGAGAAGTTTTTGGAATTTATCCTGAAGGTTCGAGAACTCGCGACGGCTTCCTCCATCGTGGTCACACTGGCGTTGCCCGTTTGGCTTTAGATAGTCAAGCTGTATTGATTCCAGTTGGACTTATAGGTACTGAAAATGTTCAGTCAACAAATGAAAAGATACCAAGGTTTGGTAAAAAGGTGACAGTTAATATAGGTAAGCCAATCAATGTCGAGAAATATCGAAATGAAAGTGACAAGAAACTTGCACTACGTAACTTGACTGACGAATTGATGTATGAAATTTTTGAACTATGTAAGTATGGTTATGTTGACACATATGTCCGTACTATCGAAATGTAGAAGATAGGTTTTCAAACAAGGGTTACAGTGAGACGTTCGTAGAACTCATTGATTGATTCTAGGGCTGCATCTTCATTTTCTTCATCAATTCTTGAAAGTGAAAAAAGTATGTAGCCGACCATTGCTTCATCAGCATCAATAATCTTACAATCTCTTACTTTTTTAGCCCATTGTTTAATTGCCTTTGGAGAAATGGATCCATCACTTGCTCGCTTCAAACTTTCGATAATAACTTCGCGCGTAACGACTGGCATCTTCTCCGAGCTGTTTGTGGCTTGAGTTTTAGCGATAATTTTAGAATCTAAAAATGCAGTATCAGTTCTTGCAACTCCGGGTTCAGTGAATACCGCACTTTCCATTGGTGCGATTTCTCCATCGAACGACGAAGATTTAGAACCATGAACAGCAGCAATATTAGCTACCAAAGTGTCTATAAAAATATTGTCTTGATCCATTGATTCAACAATTACGCGTTGGCCATCAGGGAAAAAGAGTTCACAACCTTTTTTATTTCTTTTTGTCCAAGTATCGTCGATACTCAGCTCTTCAAGGTCAATTGAACAAGAAATTTCTGCCAACGTTTTTTCTGTTGTGCGGCGTTTTGCCCACATAACCAAACGAGTGGCGCTCACAGCTCCTACGTAGGTATGCCTCGATATAAACATCTTTGGCATCCGCGATCTCGATGCTGCTGCCACGAAATCATAAGTGACTTCGTTGTCACTATCGAAAAATGATTCGATATCTTCTTCACTGAGTTGCTCTATTTCCTTGAATTTGCTCATAGAAATTAGATTAGCTCACTTAAATGCGAGATACGTGCATACTTAGCTGGAAGAATAGACTGTCTATAAAGGAGAATGTATAAATGAGAATTGGGGTATTAACAGGCGGGGGAGATTGTCCGGGTTTGAACGCTGTGATTCGCGCAATAATTCGTAAGGGTGAAGCGGTATACGGTCACAGTCTTGTCGGATACAGAAACGGTTGGAAGGGCGTCGTCGAAGGTACATCTGATGAAATGACGATTGCTGGCACTCGCGGTTTACTTCATCGTGGCGGAACGATATTAGGAACTTCCAGACTTTCACCTACCCAAATTGAAGATGGTGCTGAAAAAGTAAAAGCGACAATGAAGGCTGACAATATCGATGCACTAATTACAATTGGCGGAGAAGGCACATTGTCTGGCGCAACAGCTATGAGCGAGTTGGGAATTAATATTGTCGGAGTTCCAAAGACAATCGACAATGATATCAATGCTACCGATGTCACTTTTGGATTTCATACTGCAGTTCAAATCGCAACAGATGCGATTGATCGTTTGCATACAACAGCTGAAAGCCACGATCGAGTTATGGTCGTAGAAGTCATGGGACGTCACGCAGGTTGGATTGCAGCATACAGCGGAATCGCTGGCGGAGCAGATGTTATTTTGGTTCCAGAAAAACCTTTTGACATAGACAAAGTTTGTGATCAAATAAAACGAAGGCATTCACGTGGAGTTAAGTTTTCAATAATTGTTGTCGCCGAAGGTTCTAGGCCATTAGAAGGCACGATAAAAGAAATGGAATACGAGGTCGACCAATACGGCCACCAGAGACTTGGTGGAGTCGGATATCAAGTCGCTCGAGAGATCGAAACTAGAACGGGATTTGAAACGAGAGAAACTTCACTAGGCCATGTGCTTCGAGGTGGAACTCCAACGGCGTACGATCGAGTCTTGGCTACGAGATTCGGAATAGCTGCAATAGATGCAGCCCACGAAGAAAATTATGGGCAAATGGTGGCAATTACAGGTACGAATGTACACACCGTTTCTTTGCAAGATGCAACCAGAGAATTGAAGACTCTTGACGATGAGCTTTTAGATGTAGCTTCAGTTTTCTTTGGTTAACTTCAATTTCTCTCCGGGAGGGTAACAATGAGTATTGCTCTAGACGAATTGCTTTCGTTTTTGAAATTTGACCAGATCGAGGAGAATGTATTTCAGGGTCAGACTCCAATTGAAACCCGTCAAAGGGTTTTTGGAGGACTAGTAGCTGCCCAAGCTCTATTGAGTGCAGGTAAAACAGTTGATCCTTCTAGAACGGTCCACTCTTTGCATGCATATTTTTTAGTTGGTGGACATCCAGGTGAGCCTATAACTTACGAGGTTGAATTAGTTCGTGATGGCGGAAGTTTTACTACGCGTCGATGTGTAGCAAAACAACACGGGACACCGATTTTTGTCATGACCTCATCGTTTCAGAAAAGCGAAGCAGGTTTTGAGCATTCGACAGCAATGCCTAAAGGGATTGCAGAACCAGAAAGTCTTCCGACTTGGCAGGAGCGGCTAGCTCCAATAATGAACGAAATTGATGAGCCAACAGCTAAGTGGCTAGTTCAAGATAGACCGATAGATACGCGTAGTGAAACGCTCCCAGCTTGGGTTGATCCAACGCCTAGAGAACCGAATCAAGATGTTTGGTTTAGGGCAGATGGTAAATTGCCAGATGATCCTCTTTTACATGCCTGCATAATTGTTTATGCTTCAGATCTAACACTTTTGGATACTGCGGTACTTCCACATGGCAATAAAGTCACAAAATCTAGATTCATGATGGCATCACTAGACCATGCAATGTGGTTTCATGAAACTTGTAGAGCCGACGAATGGCTTTTGTATCATCAAAAGTCTCCGAATGCTTCACACGCCAGGGCGTTAGCGTACGGAGAAATATTTACTCGAGACGGAAAACATGTTTTGACAGTGATGCAAGAAGGCCTTGTAAGATCATTCAAAGACCGCAGTAGTAAAGCAAAGGTTTAGCTTTGGAAATTCTAGACGATTTAAAAATTTCTAAACTTTTGGCAATTTTTGCGCATCCAGATGATGCAGAAGCAGCATGTGGAGGAACTTTATCCAAATATTCAAATATGGGGGTTGAAGTTGGTCTGCTCTGCGTAGCTCAAGGTGATAAAGGCAGAGGAGAGCTGTCTGACAGGGAAGCAGAACTCCAGCAAGCTTCAAACGTGTTAGGTGTTTCGTCGGTAGATACTTTAGGTTTTAAAGACGGCGAGTTTGATAATGATTTAGATTTGCGTAAAGTATTGACAGAAAAGATTAGATCGTTCAAGCCCGATTTAGTGATTTGTCCAGATCCAACTGCAGTATTTTTCTCTCATGCTTATGTAAATCATCGGGATCATAGGCAAACTGGCTGGGCTGTTCTCGACGTTGTTTCTAGTGCGACTTCTAATAAAAAGTATTTTTCTAATTCACCAGCTCATGAAGTTTCACATTTGCTTTGTGCAGGTACGCTAGAACCGAATTGTGTAGTCGAAATCACTGAGCAGATAGACAAAAAAATTGAAGCCGTGCTTTGTTATAAATCCCAAATCTCAGGAGACTATCAGAAATTCTCAGATTCTCTTTTAGACGCAGCAAAGCGAATCGGAAGCCAAGTGGGTCTGGAATTCGGTGAAGCCTATAGGTATTCATCTCTTTCTAGATCAGATGAACAGGTGTAGTTAGCATTTTTTTATTTGCTTGTTAGGTTCAAGTAAATTTGACGGACGTTTCGAACTTTTGGTTGTAAGTTTTCTTGCTTTCCATTCGACGCTGGCTTGCAAACCCAGTGAAGTAATGACACTCACTCCATAAACTATTCCAGCACAAATTAAACAAGTACCAATAATTAAAACAACCGACGATGAACCAGGAAAGAAAACTTCCATCATTGCAAATCCAATAAAACCACCAGCAATTCCGCTCAAAAAAAGTATGACAAAGGCGCTCAAATAGGCAGAGCGAGAGGGAACTAGTTTTTCCACGATATCTGCATCTTGGTTGCTAGATGATTGCTCTGTGTTCATAGTCTTTATGCTAATGGACTAATCTTTGAATATGCGAAATTGCGTAATAATCCCGACATATAATGAAGCCGAGAACATTAATGTTGTGCTTGAAGCGCTTTTGAAAATTAAAGATTTGGATATTCTGGTCGTCGACGATAATAGCCCCGACGGAACTGGCAAGATGGTCGAAGAATGGAAAACAAAGTCCGACGGTAGAGTAAACATTTTGTCGAGAACCGAAAAAAATGGATTGGGTGGAGCGTACTTATACGGTTTTGCACATTGTTTAAATGAACAATATGAAGTTATCTGTGAGATGGATGCCGATTTAAGTCATGATCCAGAGTCTCTCCCTGCTTTGATTGAAGCAGTGCATAAAGGAAAAGGCGATTTAGCTATTGGTTCTAGATATATCGAAGGTGGACAAGTTCCAGATTGGCCTATTTGGAGAAGATTCTTGTCTGTAGGAGGTAATCTTTACGCAAGAATTATTTTAGGATTGAAAGTAAATGATGCAACGGCGGGTTTCAGAGCCTACAATTCTGAATTGCTACGCCGAATAGTTCAAAATCCGATTAAAGCAGATGGATATGGATTTCAGATAGAAATGACCTATATCACGCACAATTTGGGCGGAAAAATAGTGGAAGTTCCCATATGCTTTCGAGATAGAGTGCGTGGAAATTCCAAGATGGGTATGAGTATCGTGGTTGAGGCGATTTCGCTAGTCACTTGGTGGGGCATCCGAGACAGAGTCTTCAGACGTAGAAAATATGGAAAATGGCAAGAAAACCAACAGATGGTTGACACTAACAATGGTAGAAAAAGTTAGATATTCGAGATAGTATCTAAGCCGGAGATGAATAATTATGCCCTTAAGTAATGATGAAGAAAAAATACTTGCACAGATAGAAGCTGGGATCAGAAAGTCTGATCCTAACTTGGCGCAACAAGTCGAACAGTCGACGGTTTATAGATATTCTGGCAGAAGAATAGCGCTAAGCATTTTTGGAATTATTGCACTGCTTGCAACAATAGTTTTTACTTTCTCTGGCGACTTCTGGATAGTTTCTTTTGTTGCATTTGGAATTATGGTGCTGGTCGGAATATCGCTAGTCGAACATATGGTCAAAATAGGTAAAGCTGGAGTAGATGACGCTATGAAGCAAGCACAAAAAATTAATCCTTCAACGCCATGGCGTGGTCGGCATGATCTTTAGACATATCAGTCTTTAATTCACCTTTTTCTATTTTTACTGCTCTAGCTTTTTCTGCTGCAATTTTCACTTTTTCTAATAAAACTTCTCCATTTGGAGCATAACTTGCAAGTGTAAGTAGCGCCAAGAATTCTTTAATCGTTTCATAATCATCTGGGACTCGGTTTGCTAATTCTGAAATTGTTAAATCAGGTGAAGGAGGTAGATCAAGCACTTTTTCTCCAATCTCTTTAAAGGTTGCAACTATATAAGCTTCGGTATTGCTTCCTTTTTTCCTGCGATTTTTCAATTCGTATACGACAATCGCGCAGACAAGAAGCAAAACTAAAAATCCAATTGCGATTGGTGCACGATTATCGCTTTGAGATTTAGCAACTGGTTGCGTTCTAGCTTGTGTTGTTGCAGGCGCCGTTTGTGAATTTGGTGCCGACGTTGGTACTTGCGCTGAAGTGGTGGTGGTTGTCGTAGTGGATACAGGCTGCCCAATATTGGTCGGCGTTTGTCCAGGAAGTGGTCCAGAAGGGGTGGGATCAATTGTTAACCAGCCAAAATTAGATAGATAAACTTCAACCCAAGAGTGAGCTTCCTTATTCGTCACTGTGAATCTTCCATTGGCGTCGAGTGCTCCCGGTGAAAAGCCGACAACAACGCGAGCTGGTATTCCTACACTTCGAGCCATTGCTGCATAAGTTGTAGCGAATTGTTCACAAAAGCCTCTGCGTTTTTCAAGAAATTCCTGCATTGCATTCGTGCTGGATGAATAGTCAACTTCCAAATCATAAACAAACGAACCATCCAAGAAAAAGTCTCTTAGCGAAATAGCTTGTTCATGGACTGAGCTTTTGTTGGAAACGATCGACTGCGAAAGCGCAATAATTTCTTCGTCAAAATCAACAGGCAACAATGTAGAAACATCAGTGCTCGAAGGTGCTTGTTCAGAACTAGCTTCAATTTGTGCGACATTAAGGTCTCGAGGAGGGGCTTGAGCTGTGATTGAATAGTTTGTTAATTTTGAATTATTGCTAAAAATTACTCCAGACTCTAAAAAGTCAATGTCTTCGGAAGATACGGTTTTTGTTGAGTAAAATGTTGGTAAGAATTTTGCAGCTAAGTTCGTGAGTTGAATTGATGCACTTAAGTTTCGAGTTTCTACGCCTGCCGGAATCTTTTCAGGTTCTTGCTTTGAGTTTGAACTTACGCTCCAGGATTCACCATCAAAATCATCCAACACTGCAACTCTCCAATATTGAACTTCGTTGGCTGTAGCTGTGAATAGTACTTGAGTTTCTTCATCTCTAAGTTGTTCGGACATACCGACTAGGGGAGATAGCTCACTTTGAGTTTTTGAATTATTTAAAAAGCTAAAGATATCGTTAGGGGCATATGAAGGCAGTTCTAGAGGTAATACTGCAACCATGCTTAGCGCTGCGATCAAGAAAAAAGTAGTGATATATGAAATTAAGTTTGTGATTTTCGCTGCTTTTGGAATATCAACGACATGAGATTTGATAGATTCGGAGCCAATCTCAAAGGCATACATAAAAAACCATGAAGCTGCACAAATAACAACCGTTGTTGCGATTAATGTTGTTGTCGAATCATTTGCTGCTAATCCTGCATTGACAGCAATGTACCACAGTAAAGTTGGTGCGTTTGAATGCAGGCGTTGTGCAAGTGTCTCTCCAATTTCAGCTACAACCCAACTCAAGATAATAGCGACTAAAAACACTTCAGTCGAGTAGTTGAAAGGAAAACTGGTTGTTCTCATTTGTATAACGCCTGCTCGCGAGTCGTCGATTAAAGCAATAACTGAATCTATGGTCGGAATCGCATTTGAAAGTTGGCCGTCAGCATTTGTAATTAACAAAACAACGATTAAAAGCACGAAACTTATAATTGGAGATATAGGTTGAAGGCGTCTTTTAGTAGAACAGTACATGGCTGTTAGGTGAACGCAAACTGCTATCAAAATTAAGACCGCAATTTGGAAGAGGTCGAAGTCAATTATGTTGCGGGCATGCAGCACCGAAACTGAACTGAGAACTATGAGAGCGATTGTAATGAAGCGTGAGCGTTCCATTGTTTAATCCGTGTGTTGAAATCGGAGCATTCGAAGCTTTTTCGAAGCGGGATCATATTGAATGTGTCTGGTGCTGAAATATCATTTGGTCCAATTCTTAGCGTAAGAATTGCTGAAGAAAATATTTCTCCATGAGAACCTGTTACGAAAACGTAATTATGTTCGAAATCTGCAAGTAATCGATTTGAGTCCGCAGTGCTTTGCACGTATTTTGATGTTTCAGTAACTGCCAATCTATCCATGATGACTTGGTGGGTCGTCATGAACTCTCCGTTGTCGTTACAAAATAATTTACAAGGTATATCCTGCTGTGTAGATGCATAGCTCATACTTGCAACTAAGCGAGCAGCTCCATCAAATTCATCACGATCTTCAAACGAACGATCTTCGCAATCAAGAATTATCACAAGTGGCAATGTCGCCTGACGTTCTCGATGTCGAACGAAAAGCTCTTGAGTTCTACTTGAAGTTTTCCAGTGAATAAGTCGGACGTCATCTCCCATTACGTATTCTTTAAGCCCCATGAGATCGTCGGACAGCGTTGAAGCATTCCTGTCCATATGTCGAGATTGCTCAGAAGATCTGAGGGGAATTGTAGGAAGAGTTAAATCGCTAATTTTTGGGTAAACGCGAAGTTGAGTTTCATGAGGGATCGAATATTCATGGGCAACTAATCCAAGTGCATCTGTTGCTCTAACAATTAGTGGGCCAATCGTATATAACCCGCGTCTTTCAACATGGAACTTATATTGAGTTTGTGCAGCTATATCCTTTCCAACTCTGTTTATAAAAAAGCGTGTTGTCTTTTTTCCATTGTCGAAGTAATCTCGAATTGAACATTGGGTAGATACGTTAGTTATATCTAAAGTGGCTAACACGTCTGAATCTTCATACACATATTCTGGAGTAATCGATCTTACGATTCTTATCTTGCCTTTGTGTAGGGTCATCCAAATCATTGCCAGTCCCAATGTCAAAAATAAGAATGCACAAATCGTTAGTAGAAAGTTCGACGAAAAAAGTACAGAACCAAGACCAGCTACAATTGCTATTGCTAGGACTCCGTAGCCACGAAGTGTCATTGTTTATCCAGCTTTCACTGTTGGGACGCTAACGCGAGAAATGATCGCTTGCAAAACATCTTTCGGTGTAGCTCCAGAAAGACGGGCTTGACTAGTGAGAATTATTCTATGCTCCCAAACTTTTGCAACGAGAGTTTTAATGTCGTCAGGGGTGACATAATGTCGACCCATTGACATTGCTAATACTTGTGCAGCATGAAAAAGTGCAATTGATCCTCGAGGTGAAACACCAAGTGCAACATCTATGTTTGTTCGAGTCTCATGAGCAAGAGATACTATGTAATTTGCTAAGGATTCTGCAACATAAATTCTTTTTGAAAGTTTTGAAACGTCTTGAAAATCGTTAGTTGACATCACAGCCATTAGGTCTGGTGCTGAATCTGTGCTTAACATAATTGAAACTTCATCAATGTCGTCAGGATAACCGATTGATATGCTCATCATAAACCTGTCTAGCTGAGCTTCTGGAAGTGTATACGTTCCAGATAATTCAATAGGGTTCTGGGTGGCGATCACCATGTGCGGATGGGGAAGTATGTAGGTTTTCCCATCGAATGTAACTCGACGTTCTTCCATTGCTTCAAGCAGAGCACTTTGAGTTTTTGGAGAAGCTCGGTTGATCTCGTCAGCTAATACAACGTTGGCAAATATAGGTCCTTCTTTAAAAACAAATTCGTTTTGTACTTGATCAAAAATTGTTGTACCAGTTACGTCAGAAGGTAGTAAGTCGGGAGTAAATTGGATTCGATTTTGGGATCCACCCATTGAAGTTGCAAGTGCTTTGGCAAGCGTGGTCTTTCCGACCCCAGGAACATCTTCAATTAGCAAGTGCCCGCCTGCAAATAGGCAAACGCAACTCATGTGAATAACGTTGTTTTTTCCTTTGATAATTTGGGCAACATTATTGACCAGGCTGGAAAATATTTTCGCACCGCTAATCACTTCTTCTTCTGCCGCTAAATTGTCCATTTTCTAAGGTGCTCCATTTCTAATCATCAGCTAAAACCCTAAAAGTTGTAACGCAAATGAATATGACCTATTGTCGTCATGTTATGGTTAAAACTCGAGTCCTTTTTAGTTCGCTTTCACGCACTGTGATAGCCCATCCAAGCTTAATGTCAACAGCTATAAAGCTTTATGGATACACCCGAGCTAGGCGTTCTCGCGGATTAGTCCGATATCTTCCGTCTAGGCGATATATTGCCTTTAGGATAAAGACTCAATTCGGAAATGAAAATATTGACAAATTTATGCTTCGTGAAGATTTATTCAATTACTTGAAATGGGTAAAAGAGACTAAATAAGTTCTTGAATTAGTTCTGCAATTTCAGTTTGATCGAAAGCACCATCTAAACGTTTCGAAATTTTGCCTTCTTTTGTTACTCCAAACATCCAAGGTTCGCTAGGTATGTTCCATGCAGTCACGGCGTCTAAAACGGCATTGGAAACATCATCTTTATATATCTCAACGTGGACGATGTCGATATCGAATTTCTTGGCTTCTTCCAAAGTCAGATCTAGCACGGGTCCACAATATGCAGTTTGGCATCTTGCAGGTGTTGCAAATAATACGACGAAGGGTTTCCCTGATGCTAAAAGCTGATCTGTGCTATTCGAATGTAAACCGCAATCACCTTCAAATTTAGTGCAAAGAATTTTCGCATCCAATGGGTTCGAATTAGTTGGGGTAGGAGAGCTCGGACAGATGTCTCCTTCAAAGGGTGCAATGTTATCTTGAGCTACCGAAACATTTAGTTCTAGCGGTTTAGATTGGTGTTTAGTTTTTACCAGCCAAGGGCCAGTCTCGTTTAATATTGCATTTACAGAATATATTCCTTTGTCTTTTATTCCTTTATCTCGCAACGCGACGTCTTTGAACACTTGCTCTTTTTTGCTCGGTGCTACGAGTACAACTGAAGTTGGTTTCCTGGCAATGATTTGCTTATTCGAATCAAAAATCGAAAATGCGAGTCTTTGGCTAGTTTCTGAATTGTGAAGGTCGCTACTAATTATTGCTGCTGCAATATTGACTGATGTTTCGTCTGTGCTTGTATCAGTTCCAGACTCAGAATCATTAGAACAAGCCGTTAAAAGGGCGCTAGTTCCAAGTAGTGATGCTCCTGCTGTGGAAATGCCTACTCTTTTCATGAAATCTCGGCGATTTATGTTTTCCATTTGTCCATATTGCCACATGTAACTTTTAAAAATTGAAAAGAGGAATTGTGCTTGAAAAGCACCTGTGGTGACCAAGTGGAAGAAAAAAGCTGGAAATGATTGCAAAGTGGGGAGTAGTGGAGTAATGTGGAACGCAGTGGTTCTGAACTGGGTAAACAACCTGGATAGCAACTCAAAAGAGGGCTAGCGAAACCGCGAGAGGGAAATCTCGGATTTTAAAAAATCCGAATTAGTAACAGGGGGTAGCGGTGTTTCTCGGAGAGTTTCACCACACGGTTGATGAAAAGGGCAGGATTGTTCTTCCATCTAAATTCCGTGACCTTCTATTACGAGGAGCAATTGTTTCTAAAGGTGATGGATGTTTGTTTGTCTACACAGTGGAGGAGTTCACCGAGGTAGCAGCAGGGCTTAGAGAAAAAGCCAAAACTTCCAAAGCGGCGAGAGAAGCAGCTAGATCATTTTTTGCCGGAGCTACGGATGTAACTCCAGACAAGCAAGGTCGGCTAACTATTCCGCAATCACTTCGCAAGTATGCAACTTTGGAAAAAGATGTGACTGTATTAGGTGTTTATTCTCGAATTGAAATTTGGGATTCAAATATTTGGTCAGAGCGTCAAGTTTCCGGAGATGCTTCACTTTCGGACATAGAGACTCTTCCAGATATTGGAATCTAGAAGTGCAATTGCAAAAAATTACTAGGACGCTAAACAATAACTTATTAGATCTTCCTGCAGTCCCCGCGACGTCACGGTTGAGGCCCCAACTCCGCCCGCTTCCAACCGCTCTGTTTTGGAGAGAAAACCGAAACAACTCCTTGACCCACGGGGACTGCTGGCAGATCTGGTATCAAATATTTTCACGCGAACTGAGTAAATCTCATGTCTAATTTTAAGCATATACCTGTCATGGCCAGCGAAATAATCGAAATCATTTCAAAAACCTCGGCTGATGGAGTGATTATCGATGCAACCCTAGGTGGTGCAGGGCATTCCAAAATGATTCTTGAAGCAATGCCTAATCGAAGATTGATTGCCTTCGACAGAGACATCAACGCGATCAACGAAGCAAAAAAGAACTTAGCTGAATTCTTGGATCGTGTGGAAATAATTCATGCCGGATTTGAAACAATCGGAAAAGAAATCCGAGAAAGAAAATTAGAAAAGGGGGTAGCAGTCGTGTTATTTGATTTAGGTGTATCAAGTCATCAGCTAGATGTCAAAGAACGAGGGTTTACATATAGGCACGATGATGCGCCGTTAGATATGAGGATGGATGCATCCGAAGAAATCACAGCTGAAAAAATTGTTAATGAATATGATGAAGCTGAAATTGAAAGAATTTTGCGAGAAAACGGCGATGAACGATTCGCGCGAAAAATCGCAAGCGAAATAGTTGCTGCCAGGCCGTTAAAAAACGCGGGTGATTTAGTCTCTGCTATTCGAAAAGCTATTCCGCACCGTTTTCAAAGAATTGGACATCCGGCGAAAAGAACATTTCAAGCTTTGAGAATCGAAGTCAACCGTGAATTAGATCAAGTAGCGACAGCACTTGATGAAAGTGTCCACTTGCTAGCTCCAGAAGGAAAAATTCTTGTTCTTTCATATCATTCTGGTGAAGACAAGATTGTTAAAAATACTTTCAAGAAATATTTCCACCAAGAGAAAGTGACTCAAGATGGCAGGATTATTCCTGGAAATGTTCAGGCAACTAACGCTGGTTATGAATCGTCAGTCCGATTGGTATCGGTTTCCGCAAAAAAGAAACCTTCATCGAGTGAAATTTCATCGAATCCGAGAGCTAAAAGTGCACGACTTAGAGTTGCGCAGCGTCAAGACTTTCCACACGCGAGCGGAATGTAGGGAATAAATGTCCTCCACAGCAACCGCCCACAAAAAACATAGTTCGAAATCTCGCTCGCATTTTCGCGATGCCAGAATCGCTCTTAGTGAGCCAGCACACGTTATTGCCGCTAGAGCTCGAAAGCGATACGAGCAAGCAGATAAAAAAACTCGTATACCTTCCAAAAAACCTCGAATAGTCCGAGCGCAACAAAGACAAGACAAGCTTGTTATTTGGTCTGTAAGAATCTTCGCGCTTGGAATTGTAGTTTCACTTTTTGCAGTTGTAGGAATACAAACAACGATAGCTAAACGACAAATTGAAATAGACGCGATCCGTAATCAGCAAAGTGCTGAAATTACAGAATTCGAAAAGTTAAGAAACGATGTTGCTGAACTTAAATCTCCAGAGCGCATTACTCGAAGAGCAGAAACATTAGGGCTGATTCAGCCGCAACGTTTCGTTTCAATCTCGATTCCTATGGAAGTCTCGCCGAGAAGCGATCAACAAAATGATGAGCTTTGGGTGAAAGTGAAGGCAATTATCAATGCCACGTCATGATGCAACGAATAAAGTCGTAAATCAGTCTTTACATGATATTGACCAAGATATTTCTCCATTAACTAACCGCCGGGTAAGAACGAATACGCGATACACTTCAATGTCTGTGGATCGGTCAAATGTTTCTCCTTTAGCTAGGAATCGAAAATCACCCAATGCACAGCAATCAAGAAACGCAAGGAGTGCCCGTAATTTAAGGTCAGACAGATCGAAAAATACCCGTACTGTAAAATCGCAAGATGCAAAAGTTATAAAGCTGCACGATTCGAAACGCACTACGGAAGAAAATCGTTACAGTTCAAGGACTCAAGGCGTCGTAAATCTAGTTAAAGGAAAGTACGACGATTATACAAATCGCAGCAGCGGAAAAACCAAAAAGGTAATTTGGTATCCGAAAAAAAGGGCGCGCTTATTTGCCGTTATTCTGCTTGCACCTTTTCTGTTAATCATGGTTCGATTGGTGGATGTCCAGATAGTTAATTCTGAAAAGTACACGACTTTAGGCGTGCAACAAAGAAGGTTAATTCGGGAGATTGTTCCTGAGCGAGGAACCATAACCGACAGAAATGGAAATATCCTTGCTGTATCTGAGCCTGCGTATTCAATAGTTGCAGATCCGAGTTTGATAAAAGACGACTCAAAAACGATGGATATGTTGGAAAAAGTTGTCATTTTTAACGAAGATGAAGTTACACCTCTTCTGGCAAATAAAAAATCACGATATGCAATGATTGCTCGTCAAGTTGATGAATCAACTGCAGATAGAATTAAAAAACGAAGTATCCCTGGTATAAGCATTATAAAAGATCCGAAAAGAACCTATCCTTCGCGTGAAGTCGCTCCAAATGTTATCGGTTTTGTTGGAAACGAAATGAATGGTTTAGGTGGGCTTGAATTCAGTCTGCAAAAACAGCTTGCAGGCGTGCCCGGTAAAGTCGTAATTGAAAGAGATCCGAAAGGAAGGGAGATTCCTTCCGCGCAGAGAGATGTAAAAGGATCGACTCGCGGAAATGACGTTGCGTTAACGTTAGATGAAGGATTGCAATACGAGACACAAAGAATTGTTCTAGAAGAAGTCAAAGCAACTGGTTCTAAAGGTGGCATAGCTATAGTGGCGGATGTCGAAACAGGAGAAATCCTTTCAATGACTTCAATAGTTGGGGGTCCAGAGGAACCAAAGATCGCTCCAGCAACAGATCGAAATTATGCAGTTACCGATGTTTATGAACCGGGATCAACCAACAAAGTAATTACTATATCTGGGGCTCTCGAAAAGAAAGTGATTTCTGCTAACACTTCTTTTCGCGTAGAAGACTCCATCACCTACGACGACACGGAATTTGCTGATTCACACTCTCATGAACCAATGATTTGGAATGCCAGAGACATATTGAGAGAATCTTCAAACGTTGGAACTATCTTGATCTCAAATAAGTTAAAGAAGAAGAATTTAGATTTCTACCTAAGAGCTTACGGATTCGGATCTAAATCTGCACTTAACTTTCCAGGCGAAGCTCCAGGAATACTCCTGGCTCCTGAAGATTATTCAGATACTTCAATTGCCACTGTCCCTATTGGAAATGGTCTAGCCGTCACAGCGATTCAAATGCTAAGTGTGTATATGACAATTGGAAACGATGGATTAAAAGTTGAACCCAAGCTGATTCAATCATTTATCAACCCTGATGGCTCTAGACAGTTATTTTCAACAGGAAAACCAACGAGAGTTATATCTGAATCTACTGCAAAGACAATGCAGTCAATGCTTAAAGGTGTAGTAGATGAAGGTACCGGAAAACTTGCCAGTGTCCCTGGTTATAGCGTTGGAGGTAAAACTGGAACAGCTCGAAAACCGCCTTACGATAAACCGCCATACAAATATATCGCTTCGTTTGCTGGTTTTGCGCCTGTCAACGATCCAAAAATCGCAACCATTGTGATTCTTGACGAACCTCAAGGTCAAATATACGGAGGTACTGTAGCGGCACCGGTTTTCTCGAGAGTGATGCAAAGCGCTTTGCGAGTGATGGCAGTTGCTCCTGATCAGCAAATTTCTGGACAATCTGTTTCGAATTCTCCAAGCATAACGACTACAACAACGCTTCCACAGGCAACAACTACTTTACCTAGAATTCCGTAGTTAACTATCTTAAGCCGTGAAAAATAGATTCAAGCGCTAGAATACAAAAGTGAAACTTTCCGAATTATTTAAACAAATTGTCGATTTTGAATCAGACATAGAAGGTATTGTTCGGATACAAGACACGATCTCATCGCAATTAAATGAATTAGAAATAGAAAACATTCAAACAGATCATAGGAAAGTTGATTCCAACTCGATCTTTGTTGCACTCGTTGGCAATCAAGTTAATTCTCACGCATATATACCCAATGCAAGACGAGCAGGAGCGAAGTTCATCATTGGTCAAGCTGGTGCGCAAAGCCAGTTTGAAGCTGATCTCCTGGTTAAAAATTCTCGGGCATGTATTGGACCAATAGCTAGTGTTTTATCTGGTTTTCCCAGTCGGAAGATGTCTCTTGTCGGCATAACTGGAACAAATGGAAAAACTTCAGTGTCTTATCTTTATTCAGCCATGGCTCAAGACCAAAAAAACCATTGTTTTACAATGGGTACAACTGGCATTTTGTTGAATGGTGAAAAAGAATTTGATTCTCAAACAACTCCAGACCCACTGACTCTTCAAAGTACGCTTTCTAATTTCCTTGCTGATGGAGTCAAATTTGGTGCAATGGAAGTTTCAAGTCACGCTTTAGATCAATATCGAGCATTGGGCACTTGGTTTAGCGCAGTTGCTTTTACAAATTTCTCTCAGGATCATCTCGATTATCACGAGAATATGGAAGCTTATTTTCAGGCAAAATCACGGCTTTTTGATACAAGGTATTCAAAAACTGCTGTAATAAATATTGATGATGAAAAAGGTCAATCTATTTTAGAAATAGCTATTCATAACAACATGGAAACTGTGAAAGTCTCAACCAAAAATGAAGAAGCTGATGTATTAGTGCGCTCGATCAATTCAGATTTGAAGGGCACCAAAGGCGAAGTGGTAATTAGTAGTGATTCTCAGCAAAAAATGACGTTGAGCTTTGCAACTTCGATGATTGGTGATTTCAATATGGAAAACATTGCAGTCGCTATTGGTCTTGCATATGCGAATAATTTGGATATTTCTAAATGTGTAGATTCGTTGGAAATTGCTAAAAGCGTTCCAGGTCGCCTTGAACGACCCCAGTCCCAAAAAGAGTTTTCAGTGTTTATTGACTATGCACATACACCTGATGCGTTGGAGCGAGTACTAAACGTTGTGAAGCCGCTTTGTAGAAAATTGATTCTTGTTTTTGGTTGCGGGGGAGATCGCGACAAAACTAAACGACCCATCATGGGTAAAATCGCAAGCGAAATTGCTGATGTTGCAATCGTGACAAATGATAATCCTCGAAGCGAAGATCCTTCAATCATCGCACACGAGATCATGGCAGGTGCAACAAAACCTTTGGAATTAGTTTTGGATCGAAGAGAAGCAATCGAACGAGCGATTTCATTGGCAGAGGCAGGAGATGCAGTTATAGTCGCAGGAAAAGGACATGAAAAAGGCCAAATATTTAAAGATGAGACAATTAATTTTTCAGATATGGAGATAGCAAATGAAATTATGGACGGTATAAATTGATATTTAATCGATCAGACATATTAAATGAACTCCAAAGTTCAATCATCGAAACGCAATTTGCTGATGAAGCACCGTGCATTTACGATTCGGCTGTTTTTGATTCTCGAGAATGTTTCGAGGATTCGATATTTGTAGCAATCGATGGGTCTAAATCTACGGGTATCGTTTATGTTGAAGATGCCATTCGCAATGGTGCAGCTTGTGTCATGGCAAACATTGACTACAGGAATCAGCTTCAAGATTTAATTGACCGTTACGGCGCCAAAACTGATTTTATTTTCGTAGAAGATACCTTGAAAGCATTTGGCATGTTGGGAACTTTGAGTAGAAGTATTTACACTAAAGATGTAATTGGTGTTGCGGGTTCAGTAGGAAAAACTTCAACCAAGAACATGTTGAGAGAAATAGGCGGAGGATCCGAAAATACTCACGCTAGTCGAGGGTCGTTTAATAATGAAACAGGTGTTCCCCTAACTCTTTGCACACTTCCGCTTGATGCAAAAAGAGCTATCGTCGAACTGGGTGAATCTCATTTCGGAGATTTAGATTACATTACAAAAATAGCGCGTCCTACAATCTTGATAATTACAAATGTTGAGCTTGCCCACGTTGAGTATTTAGGAGATTTAGAGGGTGTTGCTCAGACTATGAATGAATCTGTGTCGCTTATGCCGGCAGGATCAACGATTGTAATTCCAAACGGAACGAATAATATCGATATAGTTCTCAAAGGTGTTAATGCAAAGGTGATTAAAGTTCTTGATGTCGATGAAGTAGAAGGGGATAGCTCTCCTGAAAATGTAACTTTTGCCAAAGTTCTTTCAAAAGTTCAAAGCCCGGATCTAACTTATAGTTTTGAGCTCGAATATCAAGGTATGGAAATTGAAGCCCATATCCCTTTAATGGGCGATCATTTTGTAATGAATGCCGCACTTGCGATTATCGCGAGTTATGTATCAGGCCAGGAAATTCCCGAAATTGTGAAAAACCTTGAAAACGTTGTGCCTCAAGGTAGTCGCATGAATGAGATACAAACAAGCCTGCTGACCATCATCGATGATTGTTACAACGCTAATCCGGCATCAATGAGAGCCAGCATGAAAGCTGTGAAAGACAAGGCAAGTTTAGAAAATAGTCGAAGTGTTTTCATTATGGGTCCTATGCGTGAGCTTGGTAAAGATAGCGATTTAATGCATGAAGAAATTGGAAGGTATGCACAAGAAATTGGCATCGACTTACTTATTTGTGTCGATAAAGCAACTTTGAATGCAAGCAAAGTAGGAGTTCACCTGAACTCAATTTATTTTGAATCAGTTAAAGACGCTTTGGCTAGTATTGGCCAGATTGTGAAGAAGGGCGATTTGGTAGGTGTAAAAGCTTCACGTGGGCCTGATCCTCACAAACCCGCAATGATGCCGATTGTTGAAGCTCTGGAACAATTAAAATGAATCTACGCAAATATAAGGACAGTTAGATGATTGCACTATTGATTTCAGCTGCGGTGGCTTTCACTCTTTCAGTTTCAATTTCGCCATTGCTAATAAAAGTTTTAAAGGCCCGTGATATGGGTCAACATATTAGAGATGATGGACCAATAGTTCACCCGCACGTTAAAAAAGCTGGAACTCCAACAATGGGGGGAGTTGCAATTGTTATAGGGGTGGTCGCCGGATATTTTATTTCACATTTAGCAACAGGAGTTGTTTTTGGACGAACAGCACTTGTCCTTCTGCTCGCAATGATTGGGATGGCTTTAGTCGGATTAAGTGATGATTATTTGGGTGTCATCAAAAAGCGAAATCTGGGCTTAAGAAAACGTGGAAAGTTTTTTGGCCAGGTTTTTGTCGCGTTAGCTTTTGCAATTTTAATTACTAGATATGTGAACATTTCAACATCCATTTCATTTACTCGACCGTTCGGCGCTCCTTTGATCGAATTTGTATATATTCTTTTTGTCGTTTTCATAATTATTGCGGCAGCCAATGCGATGAACATTACAGATGGTTTGGATGGACTTGCTGCTGGAAGTGCAACCTTAGTTTTTTCAGCTTACACAGTGATTTGTTATTGGCAGTTTAGAAACCCAAGTTTCTATTCAAACGGTGCTGCCGGTTTTGCAAATAACTCTTTAGATGTAGCTATTTTTGCTGCAGGAGTTGCAGGGGCTTGCGCAGGTTTTCTCTGGTGGAATGCAGCACCAGCACAAATATTCATGGGCGATGTAGGTTCACTTGCATTAGGTGGGGCCATGGCCGGTTTAGCTGTGGTTACCAAGACGGAATTGCTATTAGTCATAATTGGAGGAATATACGTTATCGAAACTCTAAGTGTGATTGCCCAGATCATTTCTTATCGAGGATTCAAAAAGAGGGTGTTAAAAATGGCGCCTCTTCATCATCATTTCGAAGTATTAGGTTGGCCTGAAACAACTGTAATCGTGCGCTTCTGGTTATTGTCAGGCATTAGCGTTGCAATGGGTATAGGAATCTTCTATGCAGATTTCATACGCATTGGGGGAGCAACTTAAATCAGTTAGATTTTTCTATTCATTTAGCCTGCTCAAGACTCAATTATTTCCACTTTTAGGCTGGAACCGGCAAGTAGAATATCTAGATGGCTCCGACAAAAACTGCTTCTAAAAAAGAGAAGAAGTCGAGCGATTTTTCATTCGCGCAAAAATTGTTTATTTTTCGCAATTCAGACATCGTAAAAGCTCCAAGAAATGCGAATTATATTTTGCTTCTTGCCATTATTGCAATATTGAATATTATCGGTGTGGTTATGGTGCTGAGCGCATCTTCCGTAACAGCAATTAGCGATTATGGTTCACCATGGTTCTTTTTTCAAAGGCAGTTAATTTGGTTGGCATTAGGTGCCACTGCTTTTATAGTGATGTCTCGAATTCCTTATACGGTCTGGCAGAAATATACCAAACCAATAATGATCGTCTCTTTTATTTTGTTGTTTGTTGTGCTAATTCCAGGTATAGGTATCGAGGTTTCAGGATCTAGACGTTGGCTCGGATTTGGAATGTGGAGATTTCAACCGAGTGAATTAGCGAAGTTTGCACTCGTAGTTTTTGTTGCCGATTTGCTTACTCGCCGAGCCTCAAAATTGGGTTCGTTTAAAGATGTGATGGTTCCTATAATTTTAACTTCAATGGTGATGATGCTCCTAGTCGTTGCGGAGCCTGATTTCGACTCTGCTGCAGTCTTAAGCTTCATAGTTGCAGCCGTGATTATTATGTCCGGAGTTCCTTTACGCTTTATTGGGAAAATTGCTGCTCCATTTGCTGCTCTAGCTGTAGTTGTTGTGCTTATCGAACCGTATAGACGACAACGTATTCTTACTTATATGAAACCGTTTGACGATTCAGGAAATACTGGTTATCAAATCACTCAAAGTTTGATTGCCCTTGGAAGCGGACAAAGTGACGGTGTTGGTTTGGGTGCAGGAAAGGCGAAATGGCTTTTCTTGCCTAATGCTCATACCGATTTTATTTTTGCAATTATTGGAGAAGAACTTGGTTTCGCAGGAACGATGATGGTCTTAGGATTATTCATTGCTTTTATCCTTTTAGGTATAAAGATTATTTTATCTTGCAAAGACAGATTTTCAGCTCTTATGGCCACTGGAATTGTCGCATGGATTGGCGGACAAGCAATTGTCAACCTAATGGCAGTGATAGGTTTGATTCCTGTGTCAGGGATTACTTTGCCATTCTTAAGTTTTGGCGGCTCGTCGCTCTTGGTATCAATGGCTGCTGCAGGAGTATTGGCAAATATTGCTAGGTATTCAAGAGCTTAATTTCTTAAAACAATTCCGAATGGATGAATATGCGTGCAGAATCGAAAATTGTTATCGCCGGGGGAGGAACAGGTGGGCATGTTTACGTTGCCTTAGCTATTGCTGATGGACTTGTTGAGTTAGGGGTTAAGAAAAATAAAATTGTTTTCTTTGGATCAGGACGAACTATAGAAAATGAGCTTGTTCCGAAACAAGGCTATGACCTAGTTAAATTCCCGGGTCGGGGATTAAATAAAAGGGAACTATTCCAAAATCTGATTAATATAATCGCACTTAAGTTTGCTGTGATAAAAGCAATCTTGATTTTTATTAAAGATAGACCAAAACTAGTCGTGGGAGTAGGAGGATACGCTTCTGTGCCAGCAATGATTGGTGCAAGTATTTTGAGGATCGACAGAGTCGTACATGAACAAAATAGTGTGATGGGAAGAACTAATTTAATAGCTCAAAAGTTAGGTGCTGTTGTTCTGACAACTTTTCCGGAGACAAATGGAGCAAATTCAAATTCAAAACAATTGGGTTTGCCGTTAAACGAAAATGTAGTTAAAGCCATCGCTATTCGAAGTGAAATTGATTTCAAAAACAGAAATAAAAAACAAGTAGTTGTCTCAGGTGGTTCTCTAGGATCTGTAGCCATTAATGAAGTGGTTGTGAAGATGGTATCGAAGTATCGAAATGAAATAGATTTCCAAATAATCCACGTCTGCGGAAAAAACAATTATGAAAGTACAAAGGAATACTATTCACGTGAAAACTGTTTCGATAAAGTGGCTTTACATTCTTACAGAGATGATTTACTAGATTTATATGCCTCGTCAGACTGTGTAGTCGCTCGTTCGGGTGCTGGCACTTGTGTTGAGTTGGACGCATTAGGCGTTCCATGTATTCTGATTCCGCTGGCTAGCGCTCCAGGCAACCATCAATACATCAATGGAAAGTACTTGAAAGATAGGGGACTTGCTACCTTAATAGAGCAAAGCAACTTAGAAGAAGATGTTCTATTTGAACTACTGACTAAAAGATTAGCTGAGACAGTGGAAATCGAGCCTAATGCGTTTAATTTAGATTCTAAATCTAGAATATCAAGCTATCTAATAGCTCAATACAATTTGTTAAATGTAGTAGCAGGGAAGAATAGATGAATGAAATAAATTTAGATTCTAAAAGCATTAAAAAAATCCATATTGTAGGAATCGGTGGCGCAGGAATGAGTGCTATAGCTGTCGTTTTGAAGCGAAAGAGTTTTGAAGTTTGCGGTTCCGACCTAAAAGCAAGTCACGTGACGGAACGACTAGAAGCTCTAAATATTAGTGTCGAGGTTCCTCATAATAAAGATATGATTTCAAAAGACATTTCTTTAGTCGTCGCTTCAAGCGCGATAGATCAAAAATCAAACGAAGAAATATTGCAAGCAAACGCTTTAGGCATACCAGTTGTAAGTAGAGCTGATATTTTGGCTTCTATATGTGCTGTTGAAAATGCGATTGGAATTTCAGGAAGCCATGGTAAAACAACCACCACCTCAATGGCTACAGCTATAGCAAGAGCAGGAGATTTGAATCCAAGCTTCATGATCGGTGGAGACGTCAACGAAATTGGTACTAATGCGGTTTACAATCAAGGATCTATTTTGATTGTCGAAGCTGATGAAAGCGACCGAACTTTTCTTCGCCTGCCATTAAAAGGCGCCATAGTGACCAATATCGAAAATGATCACTTGGAAAATTATGGAGATAATTTCGATCAGTTGCAAGATAGTTTTATTGAATTTATCAATAACGTCGATGGTCCCGTTGTAATTTGTATAGATGAGCCAAATTCGTTTCAGGTTTCAACTTCTTCAAAACTTGAAAAAAAGGTAATTACCGTCGGAGAAAAAAATGCTAAGTATACATATGAAGTTTTAGAAGCTGGCAGGGGAGGCATTAATGCGCGAGTGAGTTGCATTAACGGCGAGTCTATAGATATTGAACTAGCTGTCCCAGGTGTACATAATGTTAAGAATGCAGTCTGTGCCCTAGCGCTGATGCATGAGTTTGGCGTTTCGTATGAAGACTGTAAACGCGGTCTTGCTTCATTTGGTGGGGTAGCGAGACGTTTTCAATTTAGAGGACAAACTAGAGGCATATTTTTTGTCGATGACTACGCTCATTTGCCTAGTGAAATTGAGGCAACTCTCAATGCAGCTAAAGATGGAGGATTCGGAAAAATAGTATCGATTTTTCAGCCACATCGGTATTCTCGAACCGAGGCACAATATAAAGAGTTTGCACAAAGCCTAATGGTCAGTGACGCTGTAGCAATATGCGATGTCTACTCTGCGGGTGAAGCAATCCGTCAAGGGGTAACGGGAAATTTGATTGTTGAGGAAATGAAAAAATTAGGTCACAAAAATGTGTCCTTTGTCAAGCATATGGATGAAGTAATTAGATTCGTTGATGAAAATGCAAAAGCAGAAGACATTGTTTTAACTTTGGGGGCTGGTGACGTAACTATGTATAGCGATGTTATCCAAAAAACGTTCTCACAAATTCCTGCAGATTTAGCGTCGGGAAAATCTTAAGGTTTCAAAGTGAATGAATCCATTCTCAAAAATTTTATTCAGAGTCTTACGGAAGTAAATCTGCAGGTTGATGTTGAACTTTCAGGTTCACAATTCACAACGTATCGAATTGGTGGTCCAATAGCATATTGTGTCCGATTAAAGACTAAAGATGATTTGGATTCGCTATCAAGAACTATTTTAAATGGCTACAAGGATCTACTGAGCCCAAAAAATGTTTGTGTTATAGGTAATGGCTCCAATCTTTTGATTGATGATAAAGGATTCAACGGAATTGTTTTTGTGCTTGAAGATCAAATAGGTAAAATTGGTGAAATTCAGGAGCTACCTGACTCTAAAATGCAAGTAGAGGCTGGCGCCGGACTCAGTCTTCCAACGTTTGCGAGACAAGTAATGAAGCACGAAGTCGGAGGACTTGAATTCTACGTGGGCATCCCTGGAACGGTTGGTGGTGCTGTTGCTATGAATGCTGGCGGCCACGGAAAACAAACTTGCGATGTTTTGAAGTCTGCAAGAGCACTAGACCTCAAAACAGGTCAGCTGAAAACTTTTAGCAATAGTGAATGTGATTTTAGATATCGTGCATCTACATTTAAAAGTACAGACTTGGTTGTTTCGGCCGAATTTATTGGAGAAAAAAGTGTACAAAGTGTCATTAAGAAAAATCTAGATGACATCGTAACTTGGAGACGAGAAAACCAGCCTGGAGGACGAAATGTTGGTTCTGTATTTCAAAATCCAAAAGACGTTTCTGCGGGAGCACTAATCGAGAAGTCTGGGTTGAAAGGTTTTTCTATAAATGGAGCAAGCGTCTCAGAAAAACACGCGAATTTCATCCAAGCTGATCAAGATGCCAAAGCTAAAGACGTAAGCGATGTCATCGCCCACGTTCAGAAAGTCGTATTCGAATCTACCGGATATGAATTGAAAACAGAAGTACGATATATATCTAATGATGAATAGCGATAACGGCGAAGACCTTGAAAATGATGATGAGATTGTTTATGCAGTGCTTATCGACGAAGAAGTTGAAGACGTACCTGCAGACGAGAGTGCGCTATTAGACATAGATTCTGAAGTAGAAGTCGATTCTGACAGGGTGGTCGTTGAAAGTTTTCAACAACGCAGACAACAACAATTCATTTCCCAGTCTCGTACTAAAAAACAATGGTCGATTATTACTATCTGCGTAGTAGTGGCTGTATTGGTTATATCAATTGGGTTGCTAGAAAGTCCGATTTATTCGGTGAAACGCATAGAAATAGCGAGCACTAATGAAGATCCCATTGATAGGTTAGAGCGGCTGAGGTTAGACGAAATAATTAGTAAAGCAAAAGGTCAGCCTATGTATCGAAATAATTTTTCAGACATAGAGTTTAAAATTAATGAAATCCCATCTGTTTCTTCTGCTCAGTTAAGTAAATCATGGCCAAGTACATTGATCGTAACAATCGTCAAACGTCAGCCCGTTGGATATATTGAAACCGATCAAGGTGTGGCCCTTGTAGATAAGACTGGTTTCGTATTCAAGAAGACTGAAGAAGCGTTAGTGGGGTACCCGTCTTTTGAAGGCATGGAAGAGATTGAATTCGCAAATACAATTTCAGACCTTACTTTTGTGAAAGTATTAGATCAGGCTCCAAGTGAAATAAAAGATCAAATCACTCTCGTAAAATTAGAAGGCAACAAATATTCGTTAGAACTAACAGACGGAATTGATATTGTATTAGGTGACAATACGAACCTAAAAGAGAAATTAGCAATTTCATGGTCGATATTGCAGGCCAAAAAACGATCCGAGTTGGGATATATTGACGTTTCGGTACCTTCTCTGCCAGTCTCGGGGTCACCTCAACTTAAAGTATAGGTTTAGACTTTGACTTTTCTACTCGAATACAGAAAGTACGAAATTGACCATACCGGTGAAAAAGGGGTACCATTTAGGGCTTGAAATTGTAATAGTTAATATTCATCTTGAAGTTAACATTTACAGTTGATGCAAAAAGGTTTATAGGAACATTAAATTAGCTGAGTGAAAATTCACTAGCGTCCGAGAGGAAGAAATCATGTCAGGTTCACCACAGAACTATCTAGCAGTTATAAAAGTTGTCGGTACAGGCGGCGGTGGTTGTAACGCTGTGAATCGAATGATCGATGCAGGTCTAAAAGGTGTCGAGTTCATTGGAATTAACACAGATGCACAAGCGCTTATTCAAAGTGACGCAGATGTTCGACTCGACATCGGTCGTGAACTTACTCGCGGACTTGGTGCAGGTAGCGATCCAGAAATTGGTAAAAAAGCTGCGCAAGATCATAAAGATGAAATTGAAGAAGTTCTTATGGGTGCCGACATGGTATTCATTACAGCTGGCGAAGGCGGAGGAACTGGAACTGGTTCTGCTCCTGTTGTTGCTGAAATCGCAAAAGGTCTTGGTGCCTTAACTATTGGAGTTGTTACTCGTCCTTTCGATTTTGAAGGTCGACGTCGAAGCGTTCAAGCTGAAACTGGAATTCAAGAATTAAAAGAAAAAGTTGACACGCTAATAGTCATCCCTAACGAAAGACTTTTAAGCGTCTCTGATGAAAAGACAACAATGCTTAATGCTTTCAAAATGGCTGATGAAGTTTTGTTGCAAGGTGTTCAAGGAATTACTGAACTTATTACTGAAACTGGTTTGATCAATACTGACTTTGCTGATGTGAAGATGGTTATGACTAACGCTGGATCTGCTCTGATGGGTGTAGGTTTTGCTTCCGGAGAAGGGCGTGCTCTTGCTGCTGCTCGTAGCGCAATCTCGTCTCCACTTTTGGAAGCTTCAATTGACGGAGCTAGAGGTATTTTGCTTTCAATTGCAGGACCTAGCGACTTAGGACTTCACGAAGTTAATGAAGCTGCTGAAATCATTGCTCAAAGTGCACATCCAGATGCAAACATTATTTTTGGAACTGTAGTTGACGATACTCTTGGCGACGAAGTTCGTGTGACCGTGATCGCAGCTGGTTTTGATCGTTTCGAAAGAAGCAATCGTGATTCAAATTCTTCACTAGGACTTCTAGAATCTGAACAGGAATTGAGCCGAACTCCAGATCGTACTCAAGCATTAGATCTAACAGCTCTTGAAAGTGAACAAGAAGACGAATTCGACGTTCCTGAATTCTTGAAATAGATATTGCGACAATGTCTTCCAGCGGATCTAACGGAGATGGGTCGAAAAAGACTTTGACTCCTCATCTAGATTTTGATCATGACCCAAATCTGCCAGGTGAAGGCCAGCGGATTCGTGACCTTGTTGAAATGGAACGCTTAGATACAATTAAACTTGTTCAGATAGCGAAACGTATTGATGTAAATGCGCTGTTGAAAGCAACCCGCGACCTCGAGCTTGAACCAGGCGGCAAATTTTCGATTATTCACGGAAACAAAGACATTGTTGCGCTTATTGAGTCTGGAGTATTTCAATTTAATCCTCAAGGTTTAAGAGATATAGTTAAACAAATTCATTTCTCACATCCCAATGGTGATTCAATTTCTGCAAATTCAAGCAGGGCATTTGTTGATGCTCTTGTAGCTTCAGATGCACTTCAAGTAGACCTCGAATTACCTGATGTAATCTTGAATCGAAGAGACATGATATCTAACGCGGAAAATGCTCAATTTTTGATAGAAGCAATTGAAGCAGGTTTTTTCGAAAACAGACCAGACCTGTTGGAAGCAATTGTTGAAAAGATTCAAGAGGCAAGAACTATCCGTGATGCCAATCCAGCTCTTCGCGAAGGAAATGGTTACTGGGAACACGCAATGAGAAGGATTGAACAACCAGTAATAAACGCTCTAGCTGAACTTGGAACAGATGTCCGTGCTGTAAAAAGCATGTCGCTAGATAATTAAATATTTTCAGGATCTAGATAGTTTGGGGGACTGCATGGATGCGAATAGGCCAATCACGGCTCAGGAAATAGCTTCCATTTTTTTAGGGAATGTGCGCGATCTAACTGATTACGAATTCCACCGTCTGTATTCAGAAATCGAATTCGATTTTGCTTATCTATCGGCCGTATATCTTGGACTAAAAAAAGATTTGGGTGTAAACGATATTGCATCACTTCAACAAATGGTAGATGAAATTGGAAGGTTCGAGCGCGAGTGCGATATTGAACTAG
>Ga0209573_1000586_pt1 | contig 72960 bp, 64 predicted proteins | sample TNRBio252014_DNA_FD_185870 | JGI IMG/M metagenome (GOLD analysis project Ga0209573, IMG submission 185870) | Wastewater treatment Type I Accumulibacter community from EBPR Bioreactor in Madison, WI, USA - TNR Reactor_6/25/2014_ DNA (SPAdes)... | ecosystem: Engineered > Bioreactor > EBPR >...
CTATATCGCGGCCGAGGCCACACAAGACCCTGCGCACCTGCAAAGGCGGCTGCCGCTCGTTGGCTGACGTTGTGGACGCCGCAACCCGAAGCCGGATGATGGCGGGCATCCGGGGGAAGGACACGCGGCCGGAAATGATCCTGCGGCGGGGGCTTCATGCCCGGGGCTTCCGGTTCCGGCTGCATGATCGGGGCTTGCCGGGCTCGCCCGATCTGGTGTTCCCCGGCCGCCGCGCGGCGGTTTTCGTTCACGGCTGTTTCTGGCACGGGCACGCCTGCCCGCTGTTCCGCCTGCCTGCCACGCGGCAAGAGTTCTGGCGCGCGAAGATCGAAGGCAACGCGGCCCGCGACAAGGCCGCAGAGGCGGCGCTTCTGGCCGATGGCTGGCGGGTTCTGACGATCTGGGAATGTGCTCTCAAGGGGCGCGGGCGGCTACCTGCGGAAACGGTTCTTGACCGCGCGGCGGAATGGCTCGTGAATGGCCCGGCGCAAGAGGTGATTGCAGGGGGAGCGTATGGCGGTTTCTGATCTGACGGATTGGCTCGGCGAGTTCTGCGCACCTGGCATCGCCCTTTGCGTGAAGCGGCTTTCCGGCAATGACACGCTCGCCAACCGGACGCATCAGGCAGGCCCCTATATCCCGAAAGAGTTCCTGTTCCGCATATTCCCGGCGATCAATCGAACGGACGAGAAGAACCCCGATCACTGGTTTGAACTGGCGGTAGATTCGCACATGGACGTGCGGCAGGTCCGGGCGATCTATTACAACTCCAAGCGTTCCGAGGGGCAGGCGAACGGCCGCGATGAAACCCGCCTGACCAATTTCGGCGGCGGTGCTTCGGCGCTTCTGGACCCAGAGAGCACGGGCGCTCTGACGATCTTCGCCTTTCCGCTGGACGAGAACGGCGCGGCGATCCGCTGCCATGTGTGGGTGTGCCGCCACGAGACAGAGGAAGACATTGCCGAGGAGCGGTTCGGGCCGGTGGAACCCGGGCGCTTTGTCATGTGGTCCCCGGATCAACCGGGGCTGTTGCCGCCCTTTGCGGCCCGGCCCGCCCGGTGCTGGCTGGAACCGGCCGAGATTCCGCCCGCATGGCTGGCACAGTTCCCGACAGGTGCGGACATTGTGCGCAAGACGGTGGAGCTTCGGCCCGAGCATGGCACACCGCCCGACAAGCGGCTTCTGCGGCGGCGTGATTGCGAGTTTGAAATCTTCCGAAGCGTGGAAGAGGCGATAGAGCTTCCGGCGATCCGAGTCGGCTTCACGACGCTGGACGATTTCATTGCCCGGGCGCAAACGGTGCTGCAACGGCGCAAAGCACGCTCGGGCCGCTCGCTGGAACTGCACACGCGGGAAATCCTGATAGAGGAGCGGTTCCGCGAGGGTGTGGATTTCCAGCACGGGCCGCAATCGGAGCCCGGCAAGCGCCCCGATTTCCTGTTCCCCTCGCAGGCCGCCTATCGTGACCCGAGTTTTCCCGAGGCCCGGCTTCGGATGCTCGCCACCAAGACCACATGCCGCGACCGCTGGCGGCAGGTGATCAACGAGGCAGACCGGATTCCGGTGAAGCACCTCCTGACCTTGCAGGAGGGCGTGTCGGAGGCACAGTTCCGCGAGATGACGCAGGCCAATGTGCAGCTTGTCGTGCCCGAGCCCCTGATTGCCAAGTTCCCGCCGGGCATCCGAACGGACATTGTGACGCTTGAAAGCTTCTTGGCTGATTTGAGGCTAACTCAAACCACATAGGGCAGAAGCGAGAACATTTGAAATTCTATGACCCTGTATTTCTGTAGTGCTCTTCAAGTGATTCAAGAAGGGCGTTCCTTGCAACAAGAAGGTCCGATGCTGCGGACCAAAACAAACCAAGAGAAACAACGTCAGTTACTTGTTCGACCGCATCTTTCATATTTCGCAGAGCCGCTCGATAAGTGGATACTTGAGGGAAAACTGCGGGGTCAATAATGTTGCGGGACACGTCTACCGCCGCGTCTTGCGCCAGTATATTAGCAATAAGCGTGTTTCTGCGCTCTACAACATCATCCGCGCCATCTAATATTGACGAAACATAGGCGTTCGCAAAAGTCTGAAAATCAATAGAGTTCTGTTGAATCTCAACCACTTTGGACTCAACTCGCATTGCATGACGCTCCGCTGCCGAGTCTTGAAGAGACCTCTGATAAAAATAGTAGTTCTGACCGAATGCGATCAAGATCACAAAGGCTCCGCCTGCCAGCAACCACCAGCGGGGAGTTTTCTCACTATCAAGGAAATCCCGAACTCGTTTCATTGGCCGTCGTCATCTGGACGTGATTCAACTGTCGCAATAGATTGAAGACCGTCGTTGCTGTTCGCGCGGACGGCTGCGGCGCACATCTGTTGCCACCTAGCATGGCCCATAATGTTTAAGGCATCTCTAACGGTTTCGTCGATGCCTACTTCGCAAGGGTCAAAGGCTTCCGACTCGGAGTTTACCACTTCCACGGCGTCTGGGCCATCCCCGGCGAACGGGTCGAGCGCTGGGTCTGCGCTGGCAGCTACAGCAAGGGCGAAGAGCGCTGACAAGACCGCCGGAACGAGCACCGCGCCTCGTAGGGTCATATATCCCGGCGAGTGAATGCTGGACTCTTGGTCAGGAACTAGCTCGTCCTGCCCCTCTACCTCGGCCGCAATATCGTAAATTGAAAGCCCGTCTGCATAAGGTTCTTCGCCACTATCAACCCTACGACATGCGGCAACGACTGCCATAACGAATGCATTGAAATGGTAACTTTCAAATGCCGTAAACGCTTCATCATTGGTAATGAAGCGAGCGAGAAATTCCTCACCAAGAACAATATTCTTATATGCCGCCCCGAGAACTCTCTCGAATGATCTTGCCCGGAGTGCGGTTAGTGCATTCTGTGTTCTTAGGGCAATGGCAACTTTTGGATCAAGCTCCGACTCGTTGATCTGTGCAAGCCACTTTACGCGCCGGACAATGTATTTTCCTTTAATGAGATTCTCGGGGCCATTGCGGTCCCAGCGCTCCGGTTTCCCGACGATCTCACCGACAAGCGTTTTCACGCGAACCCATTCCCCGTCATCATCTTTGATGATACCAGGGCTCGGCACAACGACAAGATCACCAATCCGAGCTCTGTGATATAGAGCGTTGATCCATCCACGATTAAGGTCGCGCTTCGAGCCCCAGCGAGCATTGGAGAAGTCTTTTTCGTCGACCGCCCTCAATTGCGCATCCAAGTTGTCGCTGTTGGCACTAATCAATGACTGCTTCTCTTCAGATCGCGCTATCGCCTGAAGCGTCACTTCATCCTTGTCATATCCGTTTCTGCCGGGCAGCGGTATTCCGGGGTTGTCTAGGAAGACAACCGAATGATCCTTCATTGCTTTGAAATGACGATACCCTTGTCCCGGGAAGAGCCGGTATGCAATATCCTCGTCGTCAAAAACGCGCGTCTTAATGTCAATTACAATCGACAAGGTGGACCTCATCCCCCGGAATTTCAGACAAACTAGCTGCGCGCGGCTTGTTAGTCTACTGCCTACTTGTCAATGCATCAGCCACTGGGCACCCGAGCCGCTGGCTGGAAGCGGCCGCACCCATGGGTCGATTTCCGTCACGGTGGCGACTCGGTGGCGATTCACGTCGGAACGAGAAAAGCCCCCGCGAGGGGGCTTGCTCATAATTCTCTGACTTCACAGAGTAATTTTGGCTCCGGCGGTAGGGATCGAACCTACGACCAATTGATTAACAGTCAACTGCTCTACCGCTGAGCTACGCCGGAACACGCGGGCCGTATAGCAAGGCCCTTGGGGGACGTCCAGAGGGCAGAGCGGTTTTTTTCCACTTTCGCAAGGCCTTCGGATCACACCCTTTGCAGCCGCAAGGCGCCGTCCGGGGTAGGGCGCAGTTCGACCATGCCGCGCGCCTGAAGGTCGATCGCATGCGCCAGCACGTTGCGCTCGGCGGTGGGCCACAGGGCCTGGGGAACGTCGTGATAGACCCTCGCGGTAATCTGGGCCAGCGTTGCGGCGTCGCCGTCGAGCGCGGCCAGAATCGCCGCCTCGCGGCCCTGCCGGTGGGTGCGCAAGGCGCGGGCGCGGGCGGCGCCATCGGCCACTGGGGCGCCGTGGCCGGGATAGCAGCGCCGGGTGCCCAGGGCCTCGATCACGGTCAGGCTGGCCATGAAATCGGTCAGGTCACCCTCGGGTGGCGAGACCAGACTGGGCGCCCAGCCCATCAGGTGATCGCCGGTGAACACCACCTCGCCCCACGCAAAGCTCAGGTGATTGCCAAAATGCCCCGGCGTATGAATCGCATGCAGTGCGCGCCCACCGGCCTCGATCACCGCGCCATCGGCCAGACCTTCGTCCGGCGAGAAACTGGCGTCCACCCCTTCGCCGCCGCCCAGCCATTGCGCCCCCAGTGCCGCCATGCGGGCCGAGCGCCCGGCCTTTGCGTCGCCAAACGCCCAGACCGCCGCACCCGTGACCTCGGCCAGCGGGCGGGCCAGCGGCGAATGGTCCTTGTGCGCGTGGGTGACCAGAATGCGCGCGACGCGCTCGCCGGGGCGCAGCGCCGCCAGAATCGCGCGCAGATGCGCGGGATCGGCGGGGCCGGGGTCGATCACCGTCACCGCGCCGTCACCCAGCAGAAAGGTGTTGGTTCCGCGCTCGGTCATTGGCGAGGGATTGGGCGCCAGCACCAGACGCAGGCCGGGCTCCAGTGTCAGGGGCTGGCCGGGTAGGGGGGCGAAATCGGCATCGGTCACGGCGCGGTCATCCTGAGAAACCCTCGCCATCTGGCGACGAGATGCCTAGAGTATCGCCATGCGCGCGCCCCGTCTCAAATCCTTTCTGCCTCGTGGCCTTTATGGGCGGGCGGCGCTGATCGTTTTTGTCCCGGTGTTGACCATCCTTCTGGTGGTCTCGCTGGCCTTCATCCAGCGCCATTATGACGGCGTGACCCGCCAGATGACGGCGAATTTCGTGCTGGTGGCCGAGTATTCGGCGCAAACCCTTGGCGAGACCCCGCCTGACGGGTTCGAGCCGCGGGCCGCCGCACTGGCGCAGGCCTTTCACATGGGCCTGACCCTTGCCTCCGAGGTGCCGCCCAGCGACAGCGCTGCCGCGCTGCCGGTCTGGGATCTTTCGGGACGGCTGGCGATTCGCGAGTTGCAGCGCGGTCTGCCGCAGATGCTGTCGGTGAACTTGCGCGCAGGCAATGTGGCGGTCTGGTTGCAGACCCGGCATGGCCCGCTCCGGCTCGACTTCCTGCTCAGCCGGATCTCGGCGCGCAATCCCCATCAATTGCTGGTGCTGACACTGGTGATCGGGCTGGGCATGGGGATGATCTCGTTCATCTACCTCAAGAACCAGCTTCGCCCGATGGCGCGCCTTGCGCGCGCGGCCGAGGCCTTTGGCCGCGGTCTGACGCTGACCTTTCGGCCAGCGGGCGCCATCGAGGTGCGGGCGGCCGGGGTGGCCTTCCTGCAGATGCGCGACCGCATCGAGCACCATATCGAGCAGCGCACCCTGCTGCTGTCCGGGGTCAGCCACGACCTGCGCACGCCGCTGACCCGGATGCGGCTGGCGTTGGCGCTGTTCGAGGATGAGCCCGAGCAGCGCGCCCTGCTGGACGATGTCGCCGAGATGGAGGCGCTGATCGATCGCTTTCTCGAATTCGCCCGCACCGAGGCTGTCGAGGCGGCGCAGCCGGTGGATCTGGCAGCGCTGGTCGCCCAGCGGGTGGAGGCAGCCAGCCGGGGCGACCGCCCGGTTGTGCTGGCGCAGACAACGGCGCTGCCCGTGTTGGCACTGCGGCCGCAATTGCTGACCCGCGCGCTCGACAACCTGATCGGCAATGCCCTGCGCTATGGCAGCCGCGCCCGGGTCACCCTTACCCGTGACGACGATTTTGCGGTGATCGGCGTCGAGGATGACGGCCCCGGCATCGACCCTGAGCAACACGAGGCGGTGGTTCGTCCCTTCGTGCGGCTGGACCCGGCGCGCGGCGCCTCGCGCGGCAGCGGCGCCGGGTTGGGCCTCGCCATCGTCGCCGACGCGATGCGCCGCCACGGCGGGCGGCTCGACCTCGGACGCGGCGGCACGCCCGGCTATGGCGGGCTGCTGGCCCGGCTGGTGCTGCCACTGACCCCGCCGGACTGACCAGCCCGGTCGCAGAGGCCTGCGCCGCCCTTTATCTTGCGAAAAACACTCAGCTTGCGACGCTGCACCCAGCGTCGTCGGTCAGGCCGTGGCGTCGTGGTCGTGGATCCAGCCGTAGCGGCGCAGCGCCAGTCCCGGCGCCACGCGGCCCACCAGCCGCAGCGCGCCCTGCGCCAGTGGCGCGACCGGGGCGCGCAGGTGGTAATTGCGCGCGTTGCGGTTGGCCATCTCGACGATGGCTCGACAGCGCGGCGCGCGGGCTGCGCCATACTGGGCAAGCGCCTGCGCCGGGGATTCGTGCCGCTGCAGGGCTTTGGCGAGGCTGGCGGCATCTTCCAGCGCCATGCAGGCGCCCTGCGCCATGAAGGGCAGGGTGGGGTGCGCTGCGTCGCCCAGCAGGGCCGCCCGACCCGCGCCATCGTGCCAGCGCGCCGCGACCGGGTGGCGGAACAGGCCCCACAGGAACACCGGCCCGACCGCCGCCAGCCATTCCGGCACTGGCCCGCCGAAACCGGCAAAGGCCTCGCGCATGTTGGCCGGGTCATCGGGGTGGTTCCAGCCCTCGGCTGCCCAGAACCGGCGTTCCTGCACGGCGACAATGTTGCGCAGCCGCCCGCCGCGCAGCGGATAGCTGACCAGATGCCGCCCCGGCCCCATGAAGACCTGCGCCACTGGCGGCCCGCCGTCGCCCTCGATCAGCGCGCGCCAGGCGACCTGGCCGGTAAAGAAGGGCGCCGCCGCGCCATTCAGCGCGCCACGCAGCACCGAATGAAGCCCGTCGGCCCCGATCATCAGCGGCGATTCGTGCAAGCTGCCGATGGCGGTGACGCCCTGCGCCAGCGGGCCCGACAGATCGACCCGCTCGATCCGCTGCAGCGTGTGGATCTGCGCGCCCGAGGCGCGGGCCGCCTGTTCCAGCGCACTCACCAGGTCGGCGCGGTGGCACAGAAAGAACCCCGGATCGGCGGGCAGGTCCATGCGCGTCACCAGCCGCCCGGCGGCGTCGCGCAATTCAACCGCTTCGGTCTGGTCCCCCGCCTGTCGCGGATCGACGCCCAGACTGCGCAGCACGCGCACGCCATTGGGGCTGATCTGCAGCCCGGCGCCGACCTCGCCGATGGCAGGCGCCTGTTCCAGCACCTCGACATCCCGTCCGATGCGGCCAAGAGCGGCAGCAGCCGCCAGCCCGCCGATGCCGGCGCCCAGCACCAGCACCCGCCGGGATGTCGGGCCTTGGGGGGCGTCGTCGGTCATGATCGCGCGCTGCGTTCAGTCGTCGCGGTGCACGCGCTCGCTGCGCTCGTGGCGTTCCTGCGCTTCGAGCGTCATCGTGGCGATCGGCCTTGCGTCCAGCCGTTTCAGCGAGATTGGCTCGCCGGTCATCTCGCAATAGCCGAAATCGCCATTGTCGATGCGCCGCAGGGCCGAGTCGATCTTGGACACCAGCTTGCGCTGACGGTCGCGGGTGCGCAGTTCCAGCGCCCGGTCGGTTTCTTCGCTGGCGCGGTCGGCAACATCAGGCAGGTTGCGGTTGCTGTTGGCCAGATCCGCCAGCGTTTCCTTGCTGTCGGAGAGGAGTTCGTCCTTCCAGCTCAGCAACTTGCGGCGGAAATACTCGAGTTGCCGGTCATTCATGAACGGCTCGTCCTCGGCAGGTCGGTAATCGTCGGGCAGAAAGATTTCCGGTTTCATCGTCAAGTCCCCTGTCAGCCCGGAGTGCGTGGCGTCGGTTCTGGCGATCTTGGTATTCGCGGTCATTCCGGGTCCCCTATGGGGGCGGGCATTACCCCATGCCCAAGGGATTGTCACGGGGGAAAGCGGCTGGTCGCGCCGCAGCCGCCATGGCAGATTGCCGGGCATGGAACCGTTCAAGACCCTTCTGTCGCCCGCTGTCGTGCGCGAAATCGCCCACCAGTTGAGGCGCGCACATCCGCAGATTGCGGAGGATGGCGCCGAGGCCCTGTTGGACCGTGTGCTGCCCTCGCTCGAGACGCTGGAACTCAAGGCGCGTGCCGGGCTGATCGCCTCGGCGCTGGCCGAATCGCTGCCGCAGGGGCCTGCAGCGCGGCGGGCGGTGCTGGCGGCGATGCTGCATCCTTCGACCGAGGGGGGCGGGCCGCTCGACGGGCAGGGGCTGCGGGGCTGGGCGGTCTGGCCGTTGACCATGGTTGTGGCGCGGGAGGGGGTGATCGAACCCGAACCGGCGCTGGAGCTTTTGCGCCTGATGACCATGCGCTTTACCTCGGAATTCGCCGTGCGGCCGTTTCTGAACGCCGATCTGCCCGGCACGTTGGCGATCCTGAGCCGCTGGCGCGACGACCCCAATGCCCATGTGCGCCGTTGGCTGAGCGAGGGCACCCGGCCCCGACTGCCTTGGGGCGAGGCGCTGGCCGGGCTGATCGCCGACCCCAGGCCGACGCTGCCGTTGCTGGCGCATCTGCGCGACGATCCGTCCGAGTATGTGCGCCGCTCGGTCGCCAACCATCTCAACGACATTGCCCGCGACCATCCGGCGCTGGCGGTGCAGGTGGCGCAGGACTGGATGCAAGCTGCGCCGCCGCCCCGCGCCGCGCTGCTGCGCCACGCGATGCGCGGGCGGATCAAGGCGGGCGACCCTGCGGCGCTGGCAGTGTTTGGCCAGGCGCCGCCGCAGGTTCAAGCCGGGGCGCCGGTGATCGAGGCACCGGCGATCCATGAGGGCGGGGTGCTGGGGTTTTCTTGTGCGATCACCTCGACAGGTCAGGGTCCGCAACGGTTGACGGTGGATTATGTCCTGCATCTGCGCAAGGCCGACGGCAGCCTGAAACCCAAGGTTTTCAAGGGTGCGACCTGGGAATTGGCCGCCGGTGAAACCCGCCTTTTCCGCCGCTCTCACCCTTTCCGCGCCGTCACCACGCGGCGCCATTACGCCGGCCCACAGGCGCTGGCGCTGCGCATCAACGGGCAGGATACGCCCTTGGCGCCCTTTACCCTGCTCTAACCCTTGGCTAGGGTTCGCCGGTGCCATGGGAGTTGCCGATGCGCTTTACCTCGACCGCCCGCTATATCGCCACCGAAGACCTGACGATGGCGGTCAACGCTGCCGTGACGCTGGAACGCCCGCTGCTGGTCAAGGGTGAGCCGGGCACCGGCAAGACCGAACTGGCCCGGCAGGTCGCCGCCGCGCTGGGGATGGAGATCATCGAGTGGAACATCAAATCCACCACCCGCGCGCATCAGGGCCTCTATGAATACGACGCGGTCAGCCGCCTGCGCGACAGCCAGCTGGGTGAAGAGCGCGTGCAGGACGTGGCCAACTATATCCGCAAGGGCAAGCTGTGGCAGGCCTTTGAAGCCGACCGCAAGGTGGTGCTGCTGATCGACGAGATCGACAAGGCCGACATCGAGTTCCCCAATGACCTGCTGCAGGAATTGGACCGAATGGAGTTCTTTGTCTATGAGACCGGCGAGACGATCCGCGCGCGGCACCGGCCAGTGGTCATCATCACCTCGAACAACGAAAAGGAACTGCCCGACGCGTTCTTGCGGCGGTGTTTCTTTCATTTCATCCGCTTTCCCGACGCCGAGACCCTGACGCGCATCGTCAAGGTGCATTTCCCGGCGATCAAGGAGGGGCTGCTGGCGACGGCGCTGACGCAGTTCTTCGAGCTGCGCGAGACGCCGGGGCTGAAGAAGAAACCCTCGACCAGCGAAATGCTGGACTGGCTGAAGTTGCTACTGGCCGAGGATCTGACGCCCGAGGATCTGAAACGCGACGGGGTGAACGCACTGCCGAAACTGCATGGTGCGCTGCTGAAGAACGAGCAGGACGTGCATCTGTTCGAGCGGCTGGCCTTCATGGCGAGGCGGCAGGGCCGCTGAGGGCGAGAAGGGGGGCATTCTGCCCCCCTCGGCCTGTCGGCCTCACCCCCCTGAGGATAGTTGAGGCACAAAGATGGGGGGCGGGGTTTCATTCCCGCCCCCTTTGGCGTCAGTCCAGTCCGCGGGCGGCGTTGCGCGGCGAAAGCACGCCCTTTTGCAGCGCGATCACCAGCGCAGCGACGCTGACGCCGATCATGTCGGTCACCCAGCCGCCCTCGATCATCCCCAGCGCGGCGGCCAGCGTGATGATGCGCAGCGGCCAGTTCAGGCGGCCAAAGAGCCAGCCTTGTATCCCCGAGGCGAGCAGGAAGATGCCGAAGAGCGCCGTGGCAAAGACCCGTGCGATGTCGATCCACTCGCCCTGCATCAGCATTTCGGACGAGAAGAAGAACATGAAGGGCACGATGAAGGCGGCGAGGCCGAAGCGGAAGCTCTCGATCGAGGTCTTCATCGGGTCGGATTGTGCGATCGCGGCACCGGCATAGGCGGCCAAGGCCACTGGCGGAGTGATCGAGGAGATAACGGCGTAGTAGAAGATGAAGAAGTGCGCCGTCAGAGGATCGATTCCCATGCGGATCAGGCCGGGCGCGATCACCGCCGCCGCCACCGCATAGGCCGCGGTTGTCGGCATGCCCATGCCAAGGATGATGGCCACCAGCATGGCAAAGACCAGGGCGAGGAACTGGTTGGCGCCTGCCAGATCCAGCAGCAGCGAGGAAAAGCGCGTGCCGACCCCGGTCAGTGCGATCACCCCGACGATCACCCCGGCCGCGGCGCAGACCGCGACCATTTGGAGTGCCATCTTGGCTGCGATCTCAAAGGCATAGAGGATCGCCTTCAGCCCCATCTTGTGCGGGGTCAGCCACGAGACCGCCGCCGCCGCCGCCATCGACAGCGTGCCCGCGCGGATCACCGAATACCCCGCGAACAGCGCGCCGATCAGGATCAGGATCGGCGCGAAGAGATAGACCTGCCGGGCCATCGCGGCGAATTTCGGCAGTTCCGAGCGCGGCAGGCCCTTCATGTTGTTCTTCAGGGCCTCTTTGTCGACCATGAAGTAGACCGAGACAAAGTAGAGGATCGACGGGATGATCGCCGCGATGGCGATGTCGCGGTAGGGGATGGCGGTGATCTCGGCCATGATGAAGGCGCCTGCGCCCATGATCGGCGGCATGATCTGCCCGCCGGTCGAGGCCGCAGCCTCGACCGAGGCGGCGGTCTGTGGCCGGTAGCCGACCTTTTTCATCAAGGGGATGGTCAGCGAGCCAGTCGCCACGACGTTGCCCGCCGAGGTGCCGTTGATCATCCCCATCAAGCCCGAGGCAAAGACCGCCACCTTGGCCGGGCCGCCGCGCGATGAACCGGCAGCGGCGAAAGCGAAGTTGACGAAGTATTCGCCCACCCGCGACGCCTGCAGGAAGGCTGCGAAGGTGATGAACAGGATGATATAGGTCGACGAGATCGAGGTGGTCGGCCCCAGGATGCCGTTGTCGGTATAGATGAAGGCAAAGAACCGCGCGGGGGCATAGCCGTTGTGGTGCAGCACGCCCGGCAGCCAGGGGCCGAGGAAACCATAGGCGATGAACACGCCGACGATGATGACCAGCGCCATGCCAGCCAGCCGCCGGGTCAATTCGAGGATCAGCACGATGCCCGCGATGGCGGTCCACATGTCGTTCAGATGCGGGATGACCCCGGCACGATTGCGCAGATAGGACGCATGGGCGATCAGATAGGTCATGACGATCAGCGCCGCCACGGCCAGCAGGGTATCGGCGGCCGACAGCCGCCGGTTGTCGCGCGCCGGGGCCAGCCACGAGGCCGCGAGGGCCAGCAGCGTGCCCGCCATCAGCGGCCAGCCATAAGTCATCACCGCCTTGGTGCGCTGGGCACCCATGACGATCAGATCGCCGGTCACCAGCATGGTCAGCAGTTGACCGCCTGCCAGCACCAGCGCAGCCCCCGCCAGGGCGACCAGCACCCGCTCGACCTGACCCAGCGGCGAGGCGGCGGACTCGGCCGGCAGCGCGCGCGCGGCAAAGAGCAGAAAGCCCAGCGCCAACCCGGCGCCGACATGGGTCAGCCGATAGCGCCAGGGCTCGGTCAAGTCGATCGAGGGCAGGCCCAAAAGATCGGTCAGCCGATCGTGCAGCCCGTTCATCGCACCGATGTGGAACCCGGTGTACAGCACGCAGAGCGTGGCGATGAGCAGACCCAGTCGGCCGGCAAAGACCCGCTGGTTGGACGAGATTTCTTCGGCGTCCACCGCCGAGGTGTCGATCAGCGCGCCGTCAACCGGCGCTGCCTCGTGTGATGCGGTCATCGTTCCCTCCCTCGCTTGCAAAAAGGCCGGGGCGAAAGTTGCGCGCCCCGGCCCGATATCCTCGCTGTCAGCCGATCAGCCGCGCAGGTTCTCAGGGATGGTGATCCCGTGCTCTTCGAAATACCGCACGGCGCCCGGGTGGAAGGGCATGAAGCCGTTGTTCAGCACGTTGTCCATGATCGTCTCGGACGACGCCGAGTGGATCTGCAGCATGCGCTCGTTGTTTTCCATCACCAGCTTGGTGATTTCATACGCCAGCGATTCCGGCATGTCGGCATTGGCGATGGCAAAGTTCCACATCGCGACCGAGGCCTGGTCATAGTCATGCCCGGCATAGGTGCCGGCCGGGATGGCCAGCGCGGCGACTTCCGGATGCGCGGCGAGGATGGTCGCCAGTTCAGCCTCGTTGAAGCCGAACATGCGCACATCGGCCTCGGCGGCCAGTTGCGAGAAGGCCGAGATCGGCACGCCCGCGGCAAAGGCGAAGGCGTCGATCAGGCCGTCCTTGAGCTGGCTGGCGGCATCGGCAGCCCCGGCGTTCGAGACGGTGGCCTCGACACCCAGCGTGGTCATGAAGCGCGGCCAGTAGGTGCCCGGCGTGCCGCCGGCAGGGCCGACCGAAACGCGGTGCCCGGCCAGTTCGGTGACCGAGGTGATGCCCGACGAGGCCAGAGCGATGACCTGGAACGGCGTCTGATACATCGGGAACAGCGCGCGCAGGTTGGTATGCTCGAGCCCCGGCGCCAGTTCGCTGTGACCCGTCCAGGCCTCATAGGCCGGACCCATCGACACGAGGCCGATGGCGTGGTCGCCCATCTGCACCAGCGTGGCGTTCTGCACCGGGCCACCGGTCACTTCGCCCGAGGCATTGATCCCCAGAGCTTCGCCGATGAACCCGGCCAGGCCGTTGCCATAGACGAAATAGGTGCCACCCTGGCTGGCAGTGCCGATGGTGATGGAATCCGGCCAGCCGGTGCGATCCTGCGCGACAGCGGGCGTGACAGCGAGCAGCGCGGCGGTGGCCAGCGCGGCGGACGTGATGAAACGCATGGGGTCCTCCCTTGGACAGTGCGTGTTTGGCAGAGCCCGCGCAGCTCCTCGGCAAGCGCAGGTCGCGCCCCTATCAACGGCGTGAATGCCGTCAGGATCAAGTGCGCCGTGGTCGCAGGGGCGAAAAACCGGGGGGAGGGAGGGGTTAATGGGTGGATTTCCACCCATTCGACCAACGCCTGTGTCGCTTTCCGCCCGTTTCGCTCAGTCTTCGCGCAGGCTGGTCTTGTCGATTCCCAGTTTCTGCATCTTTTCATAGAGCGTCTTTCTGGACAGCCCCAGCGCCTCGTAGACCGGTTTCAGCGCACCGCGATGCGCCACCAGCGCCCGAACGATCTCGGCGCGCTCATAGGCCGCGACCCGCTCGGCCAGTCGGGTCGTCGGTGCGGCGGCATGGGGGGCGGGCGCCTCGGCCTCGATCCCCAGTCCCAGCGCGACGCGCTCGGCCGCGTTGCGCAACTCGCGCACATTGCCCGGCCAGTCGCGCGCCACGATCGCCTCGACCTGCGCGGGGGCCGGAACCTGCGGCTCGATCCGGTGCCGTGCGGCGGCCTCGGCCAGCAGGCGGGCAAAGAGTAGCGGGATGTCCTCGCGCCGGGCGTGCAGCGGCGGCACATCCAGACTGACCACCGCGAGGCGATAGAACAGGTCGGCGCGGAACCGCCCCTCGGCCACCTCATGCTGCAGGGGGCTGCGCGAGGTGGCGATGATGCGGATATCGACCATCCGCCCCTCGTTCGACCCCAGAGGCGTGATGACCCGTTCCTGCACCACCCTCAACAACCGCCCCTGCACCGCCAAGGGCATCGAGCCGATATCATCGAGCAGCACGGTGCCGCCGCGCGCGTGTTCAAACCGGCCATAGCGCGCCCGCATCGCACCGGGGAAGGCGCCGGGTTCGTGGCCAAACAACTCGCTTTCGATCTGGGCCTCGGGCAGCGCGGCGCAGTCGATGGCGATAAAGGGCCGGGCGGCACGCGCCGACAAATCATGCAGCGCTCGCGCCACCACTTCCTTGCCGGTGCCGGTGGCGCCGGTTATCAGCACGTCGGTTTCCGCCGGACCGATGGTGCGCATCCGGCGGCGTAGGTCGATCATCGAATTCGAACGCCCGACCAGCCGCTGCTCTAAATCATCCTTCTGCCCCGCCGCGGCCCGCAGAACCCGGTTTTCCAGCACCAGCCGTCGGTAGTCGAGTGCCCGTGCGCAGGTTTCCGCCAACTGACTGCCCGAGAACGGTTTTTCGATGAAATCATGCGCCCCGGCCCGCATCGCCCGCACCGCCAGTTGCACGTCGCCATGCCCCGTTATCAGGATGACCGGCACCTCGCGGTCCAGCGCATGGATGCGCTCCATCAGGCTGATGCCATCGAGCCGCGGCATGCGGATGTCGGTCACGACGATGCCGGGAAAGGCATAGCCGATCAGCGCGGGCACATCCTCGGGCGCGTCGGTAGCGCTGACCTCGAAGCCCGCCAGATCCAGCGCCTGCGCCGTCGAGGCCCGCAGGTCGGCGTCGTCATCGACCAGCAGGATGCGGCCCCGGCTCATGCGCCCGACACCAGCGGCAGGGTCAGTGTGAAGACCGCGCCGCCGCCGGGCGCGTTCGCCACCGCCAGCGTGCCGCCGAAATCGCGCACGATGTTATAGGAAATCGACAACCCCAGCCCCAGCCCCTTGCCGACCCCCTTGGTCGAGAAAAACGGGTCAAAGATGCGCTCGATCAGTTGCGGCGCGATGCCGGGGCCGGAATCGGTGATCGCCAGCACCGCCTTGTCCACTTCGGCCCGCGCCTCGATGCGGATGTCGCGCGTCTCGCCCCCGTCAACGGCGTCGATCGCGTTCGACAGGATGTTGACCAGCACCTGCTGCAGGCGCACTGGCCCCGCGCGCACCACCAGGGGCGGGACGTCGAGCACCAGCGCCACCCCCTGCGCGCGCAGCCGCCAGCCGATGATCTCCTGCGCGGCCGCCAGCGCCTCCAGCAAGGGCACATCCGACAATTGCACATTCGGCTTGCGGGCAAAGTTGCGCAGATGCTTGGACAGATCCCCCATCCGCTCGACGAGGCCAAGGATCCGCCCCACCGTCTCGCGCGCCTCGGGCAACCGGCCCCGGTCAATCAGCAATTGCGCATTCTCGGCGAAGTTGCGCGCGGCGCCAAGGGGTTGGTTGAACTCGTGGCTCAGCGCTGCCGACATCTGCCCCAGCGCCGCCAGCTTGCCCGCCTGCACCAGATCGGCCTGCGTCGCGCGCAGCCGTTCTTCGGCGGCGGTGCGCTCGGCCACCTCGGCGGCGAGCTGGCGGTTGACGGCGGCCAGTTCGGCGGTGCGCGCGTCGACGCGGCGCTCCAGTCCGGCCCGCGCCTCGGCCTGCAGGGCAAGGCGCTCGGCCAGCCGCTGGCGTCGCTGCACCACGATCACCGTCGCCAATCCCGCCAGCCCGACCAGCAGCGCCAGCACCGCCAGCCGGGTCAGGGCCTGCTGGCGCGCAGGCGCGGTGTCGAGCAAGACCTGCACCGTCCAGTCGGCCTGCGGCATGCGCTCGGCCAGCACCAGATATTCGGCGCCGCCGCCGAACTGCCACAGGGTCTCGCCCGCGTCGCCGGCCACCACCCGGATCGGCAGGTCGTGCGGCACGATATCGGCATAGCGCCGTGCCTGCCGCGTGCGCGCCACCACCTCGGGCGACAGGGGCCGCGTCGCGCCAAAGGTCCAGTCGGGATGCGTCGACATGAAGACAATGTCCTCGGGGTCGGTGACGATCACCTCATAATCGGCGCCGCGCCACCCGGCTTCGATTGCGTCGAGGTCGATCTTGATCGCCAGCACCCCGATCGCCTGACCCGCCCGCATCACCGGGGCACCGTAATAGAATCCCCGCACCCGCGAGGTGGTGCCCATGGCATAGAACCGCGCCTGCCCGCCGCTCAGGGCCTCATGGAAATACGGGCGAAAGGCGAAATTGCCGCCGACAAAGGAATGCGGCAGATCGAAGTTCGAGGCCGCCAGCGTCGTGCCGCCCAGATCCATCACATAGATGTCGCTGGCCTGCAAAAGCGTCGTTGTCTCGCGCAGGTAGTCATTCGCCGCCGCGATCCCCGCCGCATCGCCCGGCGCCGCCAGCAGAGCCTGCACGACGGGTTGGCGGGCGATCAGCACCGGCAGCCGGTCAAAGCGCAACAACTGCCCGTTCAGCGCAGCTACCGCCAGACTCAACGTGTTTGCGCCGCGCGCTGCCAGTTCGCCCAACGCGGCGCGGTGCAACTGGCGATAGCCCCAGCCGCCCGTCACCAACGCCAGCGCCAGTGCCAACACTGCTGCCAGCAGGCCACGCTGCCCCAGCCGCGTGCCCCGTCCGGTCGCCTGCGCCAGCGCCTCGCTCATCGCGCCCCCGTTCCTGCCAAACCGCGCCTGTTCATCCAGCCTTGAAACCTCACCTTGAGAACTTGGCCGCGGGGCACGCCGCTGTCAGGCCCAGATCACATCGCCAAGGAAAATATAGCCCGCGCCATAGATCGTCTTGATAAGGCGCGGGTTCTTGGGGTCCTCGCCCAGTTTGGCGCGCAACCGCGAGATCCTCACATCCATCGCGCGGTCAAAGCTCTCGCCCGCCGCGCCGCCCAACGATTCCTGCATCTGCATGCGCGAGATCAGCCGTTTCGGCGCCTCCAGAAACAGCCGCAGCACCTCGCCCTCGGCATGGCTGAAGGGGACTTCGGCGCCGTGCTCGCCGATCAGGAGATAGCGGTCGAACTGCGCCTCCCAGCCGTTGAACCGCGCAACAGATCCGGCGCTGTCGGTCACCGGGCGCGATTTGCGCAGCCGCGCGCGCACCCTGGCGACCACTTCGGCGGGCTCGAAGGGCTTGATGATATAGTCATCGGCCCCCAGTTCCAGCCCGGTCACCCGGTCGTTGATCGCCGCGCGGCCCGAGATGATGATGATCGTCGCGCCGGATTCCAGAGCCAGCCGGTGCACCAGCGCCAGCCCGTCGCGGTCGGGCAGACCGAGGTCCACCAGACAGACATCCGGCGCGGTGCGTTTCAGCGCCGCCTCGAATTCGGTGGCGCGCGAATAGGTCGAGGTGCGAAACCCCGCCTCGGTCAACGCGTCGGCCAGAATGCGGCGGATCTCGGCCTCGTCATCCAGAATGGCGACATGCGGTTGCGTCATCCGACCCCCTCACTGCGCGGCAATGCGCGCGCCAAAGGCGAGACGCAGGAACGCGGCCAGATCACCTGGATCGAAGGGCTTTGGCAAGACGCCAAACGCCGCGGCGGCGCCCTGATGCAGTGGGTGGCTGGGCGGCAGCGAGGTCATCAACGCCACTGGCAGCCCGGGTCTTGCCGCACCGATCGCCGTCGCCAGATCCAGCCCGGTGCCCTCGCCGCGCAGTTGGATGTCCGACAGCACCATCCCCACCTCGGGCAACGCGGCCAGCGCAGCGCCATCCGAGGCAGATTCGGCCTCAATCACCTGATGGCCCAGCGCCACCAGCATCTCGCGCACATGGGCACGGATGTCCGGGCTGTCCTCGACCAGCAGCACGAGGCGGCTGTCGCCCGCCGCCTGCGGGTCGGCGGGCAGCAAGGGCAGCCGCAGCACCACCCGCGCGCCGCCTTCGGGCCGGTTGGCCAGCCGCACCGAACCGCCGCACAGCGAGGCATGGTCGAACACCATCGCCAGCCCGAGGCCCGAACCCTCGCCGCCCTTGGTGGTAAAGAAGGGGTCGAGCCCACGCTTGAGCGCCTCGGCGGTAAAACCGGGGCCGTCATCCTCGACCAGCAGCTCCAGCCAGGTGTCGCGCACGGGCCGCGCGGTCAGCCGGATCAGGCCGCCGCGCGCGCCCATCGCGTCTCGGGCATTCAGCACCAGATTCAGCAATGAATCCTGCACCGCACCCGTGTCTAGCATCACCGGGCCCAAGCCCGGTTCGAGCGAAATGGCCAGTCGTGTCTGTTCGGGCAGCGAGGGTGACGCCATCATCCGCAGATCGTCGAGCAGGGTTTCCAGATCGCTGGGTTCGGGATGCAGCGCGCGCGCACCGGAAATCTCGCCGATCCGCTGCAGCAAGGTGCCGCCGCGCCGCGCCGCCGCCAGCGTCGCGCGCACCGCCTCGGCGGCCTCGTCACCCAGACCGGGTTGACGCGCCAGCTTGCCCTGCAACCCCATGATGATCGTCAACAGATTGGCGAAATCATGCGCCAGCCCTGAGGTGAGTTGCGCCGCCAATTCGCGCTTGCGCGTCTGCATCAGCGCCGCGCGGGCCTGGGTTTCGCCGGTGATGTCGGTGGTCAGCAGATAGACCCCGCCGCCGCCGGTGTCGCGGCCCCCGACACTGCCCCGCGCCGTGGCCGGGTCCGGCGTCATCACCACGCGGATGCGCCGCCCGCTGGCCTCATGCGTCAACTCGCAGGCTGCGGCCTCGCCGTGCTGCGCGCGGTGCATGTGCGGCCCCAGATGCTCGTGCAATTGCGAGCCCACGGCCTCGGCAAAGCGCATGCCCACCACATTCACCGGCAACCCCGGCAACAGTGTCGACAGCCGCCGATTCGAATAGGTATAGACCAGATCGCTGTCCAGATGGGCAATATGGGCCGGCATCATCTCGGTCACCAGCCGGGTGCGCGCCTCCATCTCGGTCAGTTCGCGCTTGGCTTCCTGCAGGGCGGCATTGGTGGCGGCCAGTTCGCGGTTGGCCAGACTCAGGCGCTCGGCATGGGCGACCAACTGGCCCGACAATTCCTCGGACCGCGCGCGCAGCAGTTGCTCCTGCATCTTGATCTCGGTGATGTCGGTATAGACGGTCACCCAGCCGCCCTGCGTCAGGGGGGCGCCCTCGACGCTGATCCAGCGGCCATTGGCGCGCTGGCGCTCCATGTAATGCGGGCGAAAGTCGCGCGCCGTCTCGACGCGCAGGCGCACGGCCTCTTCCGGGTCGGGCTGCTCGCCGTATTCGCCGCGCGCCACCAGAAAGCGGATCGTTTCCTCGAACGAGGCGCCGGGGCTGACCAGCGCATCCGCCAGACCGAACATCTCCTGATAGCGCTGGTTGCACAGCACAAGGCGCAGGTCGCTGTCAAAGATCGACAACGCCTGCTGGATCAGGTTCAGACCCGCGCGGGTCATCTTGGCTATGGCGTCGGCCTGCATGCGCCAACCCTAGCGCCGAGCGGGCGCCTCAGTCCAGCACCTCGTCAGGTGCCAGACCCCAGAGCGCCTCACGCAGAACCCAGCCGCGTGTGCCGTCGAGGTTCAACCGGCACCAGACCGGCGCACATTCGACGATCCGCGCCACCACGCCCTGTTCCAGCAAGGCGACTTCGGGGGCGTTGTCCATTGGTCGGCTGCGCAGCGGCGCCATGTCCTGTGTCACCAGCACGGTGCGCACGCCTGAAAGCTGCGAGTAATGCACCCAGCCGCCGAAACCCTCGGAATCCTCGATTCGCCGCCAATGCTCGAACTCGCCCGTCACCCGGACCGGCAATCCGCGGGCGGAATAGACCCAGTCAAGCCGATGCGTGCGTGACGGCCCACGCCGCGCCTCGGCCCGCGCGCTTTTCAGCGAGACAAAACGCGGCAGCGGCAGACCCGATTCCGGCCCGATCGGTGGGATTGCCGCCGGAGGGGGCGGGACGCTGGCCAGGGCCACCGGCGCAGGCACCTGTGCCGCGCCCGGTTGCACCGCGCCGCTGGTCCCCAGTGCCAACACCAGCCCGGCCGTCAAAAGCCATGCCCGCATGTCTGTTCCTGCCCGCCCGCTCGACGCGGATCTGTGATCGCCACCCCTCCCATGCGCAATTTTATTTCGCGTCGGATCGTGCGGATGGCTTGTGCCTCGGTTCGCTCTGGGTCACTTTGCCAAAAAGCGACCCGATTTGAAAGACCCAAGGAGACCTCGATGCCCATCAAGCGCCTGGTTGTTGTGGTGACGCGACGCCTGCCAGCGCCGGTCGAGACCCGGCTGAAGGAATTGTTCGACGCCGAGCTGCGCGACGACGATACCCCGATGACCCGCGACGAGCTTGTTGCGGCGATGTCCCGCGCGGATGTCCTGGTGCCCACCCTCAGCGACCATATCGACGCAGGCATGCTGGGACAGGCAGGCGAGCGGCTGAAACTGATCGCCAACTATGGCGCTGGGGTCGACCACATCGACGTCACCTCGGCCCGCCAGCGCGGAATTCTGGTGTCGAACACCCCCGGCGTGGTAACCGATGACACGGCTGACATGGCCCTTGCGCTGATGCTGGCGGTCACGCGCAAGATCCCCGAGGGGTTGGCGCAGATGCAGGCAGGCGCCTGGCAAGGCTGGTCGCCGATGGCGCATCTGGGCGGCCGCATCGGCGGCAAGCGGCTGGGCATTCTGGGCATGGGCCGCATCGGCCAGGCGGTGGCCCGGCGCGCGGCGGCATTCGGCATGCAGATCCACTATCACAACCGCCGCCGCCTGCGGCCTGAGGTCGAAGGCGCGCTCGACGCGACTTATTGGGAAAGCCTCGACCAGATGGTCGCGCGGATGGATGTGGTGTCGATCAACTGCCCGCACACGCCCTCGACCTTTCACCTGATGAACGCCCGCCGACTGAAACTTCTCAAGCCGACGGCGGTGATCGTCAACACCTCGCGTGGCGAGGTGATCGACGAGAACGCCCTGACCCGCATGCTGCGGGCGGGCGAGATCGCGGGTGCGGGGCTCGATGTCTATGAACACGGCACCGAGGTGAACCCGCGACTGCGCGAATTGCCCAATGTCGTGCTCCTGCCGCATATGGGCTCGGCGACGCTGGAGGGCCGCATCGAGATGGGTGAGAAGGTGATCTTGAACATCAAGACCTTCGCCGACGGCCACCGCCCACCGGATCAGGTGCTGCCGGGGATGCTGTAACGGAGGCGGCGCGGGTTCGGGCCCCCGAGGGGGGCCACTCACCCGCGCCAGTGGGCTGCCGCCCACGCCCGCCCAAAGGGGGGCACGCCCCCCTTTGGGAACCCCGTGGATAGTTAGGGCACAAAGATGAAAACCCGCCCCCATCTTTGTGCTTCAACTATCCTCAGGGGGGTGAGGCCGCAGGCCGAGGGGGGCAGAATGCCCCCCTTGCGGGTCGCCCGCGGCGCCCGCGGCAGCGTGCAACGAGGGCGAAGCCCTTCAGCCTGCGTCCACCGTGCCGATCCTTGCGGTATCGTAGGGTGTCGTCTGGTAGATCTCGTTGATCCAGTTGCCATAGAGCAGATGCGCATGGCTGCGCCAGCGGTTCAGCGGCGCCTTCTTTGGGTCGTCGTCGGGGTAATAGTTCTGCGGCACGTTGATCGGTTTGCCGGCTGCGACGTCACGGTCGTATTCTTCCTTCAGTGTGCCCGAGTCGTATTCGAAGTGGTTGAAGATATAGAGCGCGCGGTGGGCCGGGTCTTCGACCAGCGCCGGGCCGGTCTGGGTGCTGTCGAGCAGGATCGAAAGACCGGGTGCGGCGAGGATCTCGTCGCGGCGCAGTTCCGTCCAGCGCGAGACCGGCATCAGCACATCGTCCGAGAAGCCGCGCAGGTAGGGCGACGCCGGCGCGTGGTTGCGGTGGCGGATGCAGCCAAAGGCCTTTTCCGGCAGGATATGCTTTGGGACGCCGTGGAAGTGGTTGATCATCGCCATGCCGCCCCAGCAGACGCCGAAAGTGGAATGCACGTTGGTCTGCGTCCAGGCGAAGACCTCGGTCAATTCGTCCCAATAGGTCACGTCCTCGAAGGGCAGGTGTTCGATCGGCGCGCCGGTGATGATCAGACCGTCGAGTTTCTCGTCCTTGACCTCGCTGAAGGGCCGGTAGAATTCCGCCATGTGTTCGGCAGCGGTGTTGCGGGTCTGATGTTCGCTCATGCGGATCAGTTTGAGGTTGATCTGCAGGGGCGTCGCACCGATCAGCCGGGCGAACTGGTTCTCGGTCTGGATCTTCTTCGGCATCAGATTCAGCAGGCCGATGGTCAGCGGGCGAATGTCCTGACGGGCGGCGCGGGTGTCGGACATCACGCTCACGCCCTCGCGCGTGAGGATTTCGAACGCGGGCAGGGTGGCGGGCAGGGTTATGGGCATGGACGTATCCGTTTGAAGCTGGCGGCAGCGGCCGCTCAGGCCGCCTGCGAGGCGCGTGCGGCGATCGCGTCGGCGATCAGGCCCGCAAAGTCGCCGGGGCTTTGCACCCGTGCGACGTCATCGGCCGAGACCCGCAACCCCCAGTGCGCCGCCATCGCCGCGTATCTTGGCTGGCGGTGGGCCAGCGCGCGGGCATAGGTCCAGCGGACAAAGACGTCCGGGTCCACGGCCCCCGGCATTCGCCCGGTTTCAGCCAGATACGTGTTCCAGCAGTCGAGCAGGAATTCGGCGCGGTAATACATCGGCTTTGGCGCGCGGTCGAAGCGCTGGATCAGCGCGGCGGTATGATCGTCCGAGCCTTCGATCCAGACCAGCAACAGATGGCGTGACAGCACGCTGAGCACCGGATCGACACGGTTTTCCGGGTTCACCACCTCGCAGATCGAGCCCGAAGTGTCGCAGATGAAATTGCGATAGCCATAGATGTCATGCGCGCGCTGGATAAAGCGCGGGGCGTCGAGCATCGCGTCGATCTCGGCCTCGCGGTGCTGGGCCTGACGGCGGCGGTATTCGTCAAAGGGCAGGCCGCCCAGGGCCGGATCGCCCGGCTTGCCCAGCCAGGTGGACAGGGGCGCCAGATTGTCGAAGGTGATGTTCGAGGCGATGCGCACCGAATCCGACAGCAGCAATTCGCGCAGCAGCGGAACCTTCATCGCCTCGCGTTTGAAGTTGTCGGCGATCGCCTCACCCAGATAGCGCGTGCCAATGCGGTAATCGACCGAGTAGTGAAACCAGCCACCCTCGCGCAGGATCGACGAGATCCGCGTCTTGCCCAGTCCGGACATGCCGAACAACAGCACGCGCTTGTGCGTGGCCTCGTTCCATTCGCTGGCCGTGTCGTAGATCATCACACCACTCAATACCCGATTTGGCGGCAGACTATGCCCCCGTCAGGGCCGGGGTTCAAGTCGTGTGATCCCCACACCGCCTGCCCGGGCCAGATCTGCATCCAAAGTCATCGGAATATACTCGCCGCGCCGCCATAATACGCCCAGATCGTCATAGTGGCGGCTGAGCGGGTGGCCTGATTGCCCGGTCGAGATGACAAAGACACTCGCCTCGGGGTCGGCCATGTCATAGACGCCGCGATATCCCGCGCCATGCACGTTCAAGAACGGGTCCGGCGCGCCGTGGGGGCCGCCGCGTGTGCGTCCGCGCAGCAGGGTGTTGTCGCCACCGCTGGTCGATTGGCGGATATTGACGAAGTGGCGCAGGATCGGCACCTCGCCCAGCACCGGATGGTCATGCGTCGCCTGATGCGCGTCGCCCCAGCGCCAGCTTTCGATCGCCGGGCCATAATGCTGCGCAAGGTCGAGCAGCGCCGCATCCAGGGACGAGCGCGCGATATCGACGCAGGTTTCCACCACTGCCGACTGAATCACGTCGCACCAGACCGAGGCGCCGTTGATGTCGGCATAGACCCGCTCGACAAAGGCAGGTTCCAGATGGGTGAACATCTCGGCGCTGGGGCCCAGTTCGTCGCGGATCAGCCGGTTTTGCAACTCGCGCATCCAGGCAGCATAGATCAGCGGCTCGGGCAGATGTTCGGACATCTCGCCGTTCCAGTCGGCCAGCAGTTGCAGGGCGATCTGGCGCTGGGCCTCGGCGCTGCCGGGGGCGGCGGCCTCGCCCTGGAACCAGAGTTCGGCGCCCACCAGCGGCAAGAGGCTGCGCGCCGCCTGACTGACGGTGTCCAGTTGCGCCTCGATAAAGCTTTCGCGGGTATGCACCGAGCGCTGGCGCATCAGCCGCACCCATCGCTGGATGCGCATGGTGTCGCCCCAGTCATAGCTGACATGCAGCGGGAACGGTCGGTCGAGCGGCTTGTTGTTGGTGTTGCCGATCAACCCGGTCGCCGGGTCAAAGAATCGCGGATTGGATTCGTAAGGAAACGCCCCCTGCCAGCGCGCGTGCGGATCGGCACCCGGCGCGGGCATGCGCCCTTGCGTCGGATGGGCGGCGTCGCGCCGAGGCATGCGGCCGATCAGTTGCATGGCGATGTGCTCGGCGTCGATCAGCGTCAGGTTCTGCGCCGGAGCGACATAGGATTCGCCCGCTGCCAGCGCCTCGGTCACCGACTGCGCGCGCATGATGCCGATGGCCGCGCTCATCGAGGTGTCGTCGCGCGCCAGCGCCGTCCAACCCAGCGCCGCCACATGGCCAGGTGGGGTGATCGCCGCCAGCGAATAGTGGCTGCCCGGCAGTACAGGCCCATTCGCCGACCAGTGCAAGGTGATCGTCACCGGTTCAGCCCCGGCGATCTGGATGATCGAGCGGCGGGAGTCGAAATTCGCCCAGCCGTCGGGGGTGCGATAGCGCCCGGTATCGGCGGGGTCGAGTTCTTCGAGGAAGAGGTCCTGGTCATCGAGATAGGACGAGGTCAGCGCCCATCCCAAGACCGCCGAGCGCCCGACCAGCACGGCGGGAATGCCGGGGATGGTGCCGCCGGTAACCGGCCCTGTGCTGAGGTCCAGTCGCGCCAGATACCAGATCGCCGGGGCGGAAAAGCCCAGATGCGGGTCATTGGCCAGCAGCGTGCCGCCATTGGCCGAGCGCAACACTCCCGCCGCCCAGGCGTTCGAGGCGCCGGCGAGTTCGAACGAATGGAACGGCGACAAGCCCTCGCCTGGCGCCTGACCGGGGGTCGAGGGCGCCATCGCCAGTTGCGTGTCGGTCAGGGTCGGGAACAGGCTGGCGAAATCGGGCAGCGCGGCGAGGCCGGACGAGTCGTCCTCGCTCATCAAGTCGCGCGTGCGGTCGGACCCGATCAGCGCAGACAGCCGGGCGCGCTGCACCTCGGCGTCCAGATGGCCGGACAGTTGCACCGCCATCAGCTTGACCAGCGCAATGGAATCAGCGGGTTGCCATAGGCCTACCTCGCCGGGGAACAGGAAATACTCGGGCGCGCCGCGCCCCAGCGCGCGCTCGTTCACCAGGGTAATCCAGGCATTCACCCCGCGCGCATAGGCATCGAGGGCGACCAGCGTGTCGGCATCCTGCACCGCAACCGACTCTTGCGCGGCTTGATACAGGTCCAGCCGCCGCAGCAATTCATCGGTTCGCAGCGTGCGCTCGCCGAAAATCTCGCTCAGCCGCCCCTGCACGGTGCGCCGCAGCAGTGTCATCTGCCAGAGCCGATCCTGCGCATGGGCAAAGCCGAGGCCATAAAACACATCGGCATCGCTCGGGCCAAAGATGTGTGGCACCGCCCAGGTATTGCGGGCGATCTCGACCGTGCCCGAGATGCCGCGCACCTGCCATGTGCTGTCGTAATCGGGCACCGAGCGCGACAGGAAGTAATAGACCCCCAGCGTCACGACGACCCCCATCACCACCAGCGCGGTGGCAATGCGCAACAGCCAGCGAAAGAGCGTCAGCATGGGGGGCCTCGTCGTGTTGACCTCGGAACCTGCTTCGTCTCCTATGGTGGCCAGCGGATGAGCGCAATTCAAACTGACGACAGGGGAGTGGGCGAATGGCCAAACTGGCATTTCTGGGGCTGGGGGTGATGGGCTTTCCCATGGCAGGCCATCTGGCGGCCAAGGGGCATGAGGTGACGGTCTATAACCGCAGTGCGGCCAAGGCCGAAGCCTGGGTTGCCCGCCACGGCGGCCGCAGCGCGCCGACCCCGCGCGAGGCGGCGCTGGGGGCCGATCTGGTGCTGTCCTGCGTCGGCAATGACGACGATCTGCGCGCCGTCTGTCTGGGGGCCGATGGCGCCTTTGCCGGCATGGACCCCGGCACTGTCTTTGTCGACCACACCACCGTTTCGGCGCAGGTCACGCGCGAGTTGCACGGTGTCGCGGCGGCGCGCGGTGTCGGCTTTGTCGATGCGCCGGTCTCGGGCGGGCAGGCAGGCGCAGAAAACGGCGTGCTCAGCATCATGTGCGGCGGCGCCGAGGACGCCTATCAGCGCGCCGAGCCGGTCATGCAGGCGTATGGGCGCATGGTCAAACGGCTGGGCGAGACGGGCTCGGGCCAGATCGCCAAGATGATGAACCAGATCTGCATCGCGGGACTGGTGCAGGGGCTGGCCGAGGCGCTGCGCTTTGGCGAAAAGGCCGGGATGGATGGCAAGGCGGTGATCGAGGTCATTCAGGGCGGCGCGGCGGGGTCGTGGCAGATGGCCAACCGGCATGCGACGATGCTGGACGGCAAGTTCAACTATGGATTCGCGGTGGACTGGATGCGCAAGGATCTGGGGATCGTATTGCAGACCGCTGACGAAATCGGCGCGCCGGTGCCGGTGACCGCGCTGATCGACCAGTTTTACAAGGACGTGCAGGCGATGGGCGGCGGACGGTGGGACACCTCCAGCCTGATCGAGCGGCTGCGGAGGCTGTCATGAGGCTGGAGGCCCGCATCGCCCAAGGGCGGGGCGATCAACCGGCGGACCTCGTGCTCAAGGGCGGCACGGTCTGGGACATGGTCACCGGGGCGCGCATACCCGGTGACGTGGCGATCTGCGGCGGGGTGATTGTCGGCATCGGCGCGGAGTATCACGGCGCGCGCGAGATTGACGTGAGCGGCAAGCTGCTGGTCCCCGGCTTCATCGATACGCATCTGCACATCGAATCCTCCTGCATAACGCCCTATGAATTCGACCGCTGCGTGCTGCCGCGCGGCGTGACCACGGCGATTTGCGACCCGCACGAGATCGCCAATGTCGCAGGGCTCGCGGGCATCCGCTATTTCCTCGACGCCAGCGCGCGCACGGTGATGGATATCCGCGTCAACCTGTCGTCCTGCGTGCCCTCGACCCATATGGAAACCGCCGGGGCCAGCCTGTCGGCGGATGACCTGTTCCCCTTGGCCGACCACCCCCGCGTGATCGGTCTGGCCGAGTTCATGAACTATCCCGGTGTGATCCACCGCGACCCCGGCTGCATGGAAAAGTTGCGGGCGTTCGAGGGCCGCCACATCGACGGCCACGCGCCCCTGCTGTCGGGGCGCGACCTGAACGCCTATGTCAGCGCCGGGATTCGTACCGAGCATGAGGCGACCAGCGCGCCCGAAGCGATCGAAAAACTGCAAAAGGGTCTGCGGGTGCTGATCCGCGAAGGGTCGGTGTCCAAGGATCTGGAGGCCCTGGCCGAGGTGTTGACGCCCCTCACGGCGCCCTATCTGTGCCTGTGCACCGATGACCGCAACCCGCTCGACATCGCCGAGCACGGGCATCTGGATTACATGATCCGCCGCCTGATCCAGAAAGGCCGCGACCCGCTGGCCGTATACCGCGCCGCGACACTCAGCGCGGCCGAGGCCTTTGGCCTGAAGGACCGCGGCCAGATTGCGCCGGGCAAGCGCGCCGATATCGTCGTGCTGGACGACCCCGCCACCTGCCGCGCGTCAATGGTGTTTTGCGGCGGCGTGCCGGCCGATGAGTCGGCCTTTGCGGCGCGCGACGTGATTGAACCCGTGGCCCGGCACTCGGTCCATGTGCCGGCGCTGTCGCCCGCCAGTTTCCGCTATGCCGGCAATGCCAGCGAGACTTCGGTGATCGGCATCTGGCCGAGGAAAATCCTGACCGAGCACCTGAAACTCGACATTCCGGCAACGGATGGCGACAAGCGCCCGGACCCCTCGCGCGATCTGGCGCGGATCACGGTGATCGAACGGCACGGCAAGAATGGCAATACTGCCAATGGCTTCGTTCGCGGTTTCGCGTTGAAGCGCGGCGCCATCGCTTCGACGGTCTGCCACGACCACCACAACATCGCCGTGGTGGGGGTCGATTACGCCGACATGGCGCTGGCCGCGCAGCGGTTGGGGCAGATCGAAGGCGGCTTCGTGGTGGTGCAGGGCGGGCAAGTGCTGGCCGAACTGGCGCTGCCGGTCGCGGGGCTGATGTCCCTCGAACCCTTCGAGACAGTGCGCGATGCCCTGATCGCCCTGCGCGCCGCCGCGCGGTCACTGGGGGTCGAGTTGGAGGAACCCTTCCTGCAACTGGCCTTCCTAGCCCTGCCGGTGATCCCGCATCTGAAGATCACCGATCACGGCATGGTCGATGTGGACCGGTTCGAGGTGATCGGCTGAGGAACCGGGAGGCGGGCCTTGCAAGGCCCGTCCCCCCGGCCCACCGGATTACCCCACCACCGCCGCCGGGATCGGCCTTGGCGCGCCGGTCAGGCTGCGCCAGGCGTCGAATTGCGACTGGAATACCCGCCCGTTCAACTCGTCAAGGAAATGCGAGGCGCGCAGCCGGTCGGTCACCGGGCCCTTGACCTCGCTCAGATGGAGGCCGACGCCAAAGTCCTTGAGCCGCCGGTTGATCGCTTCCAGACTCTCGAGCGCGGAAAAATCGATCTCGTTCACCGCCGAGCACATCAGCACGACATGTTTGACCGGGCTGTCACGGCTGACACGATCCTGAATCAGGTCCTCCAGAAAGCGGGCATTGACGAAATACAGGCTCTCGTCCACCCGCAGGGTCAGGATGCGGTCGTCGGTCTCGACCTTGTGGCGCAGGACGTTGCGGAAATGCTGCGTGCCGGGCACCAGCCCCACCTCGGCCACATGCGGTCGCGAGGTTTTGTAAAGATGCAAAAGGATCGACAGGATCACCCCGGCCGAAACCCCGGTTTCCACCCCAAAGCCCAGCGTCAGCAGGATCGTCGCTGCCACGGCGAGGAAGTCGGCGCGCGAATAGGCCCAGGTCTTGCGCAGGATCGAGAAATCCACCAGCGACAGCACAGCGACAATGATGGTCGCGGCCAGCGTCGCCTTTGGCAGGAAATAGACCAGCGGCGTCAAGGCGATGGCGGCGATGGCCAGGCCGACAGCCGTAAAGGCGCCTGCCGCGGGCGTGGCCGCCCCGGCGTCAAAGTTCACCACCGAGCGGGCAAAGCCGCCGGTCACCGGATAGCCGCCAGTAAAGGCCGCGCCGAGGTTGGCAGCGCCCAGACCGATCAGCTCTTGATCCGGGTTGATGCGCTGGCGCTTTTTCGCGGCCAGCGTCTGCGCGACCGAGATCGACTCGACAAAGCCGATGACCGAGATCAGCAGCGCCGGGACAAAGAGCTGCCGCAGCAGATCGGGGTCCAGCGAGGGCATCGTCAGCGGCGGCAGGCTTTGCGGCACAGTGCCGACGACCGCGACGCCAAGGCCGTTCAGATCGGCGCCCCAGGTCAGCAGCGTCGTCACCAGCACGGCGGCGACCGGCCCGGCCTTGGTCAGCACATCGGCCAGTCGCGGCCCCAGTCCCAGCCGCCGCAGCAGGGGCTTCAATCCCTTGCGGACCCAGAACAGAAACGCCGTGGCGGTGACACCGATGGCCAAGGTCACGGGGTTCACATCGCCCAGATGGGCAAACAGCGACTCCAGCACCTCGATCAGCGTATGCCCGCCGCCGCGAATGCCCAGAATATGGCTGAGCTGGCTGGCGGCGATCAGGATGCCCGAGGCGGTGATGAAGCCTGCAATCACCGGGTGTGAGAGGAAATTCGCCATGAACCCCAGCCGGAACACCCCCATCGCCAGCAACATCGCCCCTGACAGGAACGCCAGCGACAGCGCGGCAATGGCATATCCCATGGTGCCCTGCTCGGCGATCTGGCCAATCGAGGCGGCGGTCATCAGCGAGATCACCGCCACCGGTCCGACGGCCAGCGCCCGCGACGTGCCGAAAATCGCATAGAGGATGATCGGCGCGATCGAGGCATAGATCCCCGCCTCGGGCGGCAGTCCCGCCAGCAGCGCATAGGCCAGCGACTGCGGGATCAGCATGATGGTGACGATGACGGCGGCGATCAGGTCGTTTGACAGCGCCTCGCGGTCATAGCTGCGACCCCAGTCGAGGATGGGGATATACTGGCTCAGGCGAAAGGACATGGCAGGGTCTTTCAGGCAGGGGCAGGCGGGATTGGGCCCCGCCCGTTTTTCGGTTCAGCGCGGGCTGGCGGTGACCTTTTCAGGCTTCACCATCCATTCCTTGCCGCGCAGCATGGCTTTCCAATAGACCGGCGGCAGCAGGGTTTCCTTCAGGAACCACGCCGCGCGCGACGGTTTGGTGCCGTCGATGACGAATATGGGGAAGCTGGGCAGCAACACCCCGCCATAGCCGAACTCGGCCAGCACGATCTTGCCGCGCTCGACCGTCAGGGGGCACGAGCCATAGCCGTTGTAGGCCGCCGTGGGCGAGCGGCCGTCGATGTCGTCTGCAACGTTCTGCGCCACCACCGGAGCCTGCATGCGCGCTGCCGCTGCGGTCTTGGCGTTGGGGGCGTTCATCACGTCGCCCAGCGACCAGATGTTGTCAAAGCTCTTGTGTCGCAGGGTTGCCTGATCGACATCCACCCAGCCCGCCGCATCGGCCAGCGGCGAGACGCGGATGAAATCGGGCGCGGTCTGCGGCGGCACGACATGCAGCATGTCGAATTGCACCGTCACGGTCTCGGGCGCGGTGTCGGGCTTGGAGACGCGGAAGGTCGCAGTCTTGGCCGGGCCGTCCACGGCGATGAGATTGTGAAAGAAGTTCTTGGTGATGCCATACTTGCTGACATAGCTTTCCAACGCCGGGACGTAATCCTTGACGCCAAACAGCACGCCGCCCGCGGTGTTGAAGTCGATGCGAATGTCTTTCAGCACACCGCGCTTCATCCAGGCATCGGCGCTCAGATACATCGCCTTTTGCGGCGCACCGGCGCATTTGATCGGCATCGGCGGCTGCGAGAAGATCGCCTTGCCGCGGTTCAGGCCCTGCACCAGTTCCCAGGTATAGGGCGCGAGATCATAGCGATAGTTCGAGGTGACGCCGTTGCGGCCCAGCGTTTCGGTCAGGCCCTCGATCTTGGCCCAGTCCAGTTTCAGCCCCGGCGTGACGATCAGCCGGTCATATTTCACCACCCGGCAGCCGTCGAGGATGACGGCATTGTTGGCCGGTTCAAAGGCGGCGACGGCGGATTTGATCCAGTGCACGCCGCTGGGGATCAGGCTGCCCATCGTGCGCGCCGTGGTCGAGACGTCAAAGACGCCGCCGCCGACCATCGTCCAGCCCGGCTGGTAATAATGGATGTCGGCGGGGTCGATCAGCGCGATGTTCAGGTCGGGCTTGCGTGATTTCAGGCTGGAGGCGACCGAGATGCCACCCGCGCCCGCGCCGATGATCACCACGTCGAATTTCGCGTCGCCGGTGTCGGTCGGGGTCTTGCCGCCATTGGCGATGCGCCGGGCGACGCCGTTCATGTCGTATCCCGCCGCCTTGGTCGCGGCGAGGATTTCGGGCAGCGGCCGGGTTTTCGCCTCGCTCAGCGACCACAGCGTCGCCGACCGCGTGCCGGTGCGGCAATAGGCCAGCACCGGGCCGGGCAACTCGCGCAGCGCAGCGCCAAATGCCTGCGCATCCTCGTCGCGCACCATGCCCGAAACCACCGGCTGATAGCGCGCCTCGATCCCGGCGGCGCGGGCGGCGGCTTCGATTTCCTCGAAGCTGGGCTGATCGGCGCCTTCACCATCCGGCCGGTTGCACAGGATGGCGCGGAAACCCAATCCGCGGGCCTCGGCCACATCGGCGACACTGATCTGCGGCGCGACCGACAGGGCGTCGGATATCGCTTTATGATCCATTCGAGGCGCTCCTTGCGCGGGGGTTGGGGAGGCTCCTCCCAAGGCGCGCTCCGACCGGGTGGAAAACGTCAAATCGCCGCGTGGGGCGGCGACTCGGCGTTTCATCTATTACATATCTAGATTTTCGCATCTGTTTGCAAGCCCCCCGGCGATGCGCGGCGAGGGGCACCCGCATCAGCCATCGGTCAGGGCAAAATCCCGGCGGATTCCGGCGCTCTGCCGGGCCCATTCGCTGCCTTGGGTGCGGCTTTGATGGGCGTCAAAGGCCGCACGGTCGGTGAACCGCTCGGTCACGCGCCAGACCAGCGGCCCCTCGGGCGTGACCTCGAACATCTCGCAGCCGGGCTCGGCGCGGGTCAGGCGGATGTGCTCGGGCAGGTGGGCGCGCACGCGGGCGGCCTCGTCTTCGGTGGTGCAGATCAACAGGCCGGTCAGGTGGGTTTTCATCGCTGATACTTGATAAAGGGAGTGACTTTGGCGATCCGGTCATAGAGTTGGCGCGCAGTGGCATTGAACTCTTGCGTCAGCCAATAGACCGTCGGTGTGCCGTTGGCATCGGCGGCGCGGTAAACCGCCTCGATCAGCGCCCGCCCGGCGCCGGTTCCGCGGGTGTCGGGATCGACATAGAGGTCTTGCAGATAGCAGACATCCTCGGCCCGCCAGTTGTGGGCGTGATAGATGTAATGCACGAGGCCGATCAACCGCCCGTCCATCTCGGCCACCAGCGCGTTCTGCTGCGGGCGGGCAGGGTCCAGCAGGCGGGCAAAGGTGGTCTGGAACACCGACTCGGGCAGCACCGTGTCATAAAACGCCAGATAGGCGGTCCAGAGCCTGTGCCAATCCGCGTGATCGGCGGCGGTCAGCGGTCGGATGATGGGGGTCATGGGGGGCCTGCGGGTTTTGGCGATGCTTCAGAAGTGCCAGAGCGCCGGGCGCGGCGCAATGCCCGGCCTCGCCGCGGTAGTGGGTCAACGCGGCACCCTGATCGCCGTCAGGCGGTGACGCAGCGCGGGTCTGGGTCGGATCCGAAGTCGATCCTGTAATCCGGTGCGTGCCGGTTGCAGGGCTGGTCCAGCGCCAGCGGATAGGTGCGTGGTGCATCCGTCAGGGTCGCGCAGCCCGAAAAGGTCGCTTCCAACACGACAGGGACGCCGGATCGCGGGTCGCAGGGGGCGAAGTTGTTGACGTGCAGATGAACGAGCGGCAACCGCATCCGGGTCACGAAACGCTCGATCCGATCCAGATGCAGATCGCAGTCGTGAAACTCCAGCGCAAGACCGGTCAGGCGATGCTGGTGTTCGAGAAGCGTGTCGAGAACCCGATACTCTTCGCCTTCGATATCCATCTTCAGGAAGATCCGCTGCGATGCACTGGCGGCAAGAACATCGGCCATCGAGATCAGGTGCCCCTGAGTCAGCGTGCCGACAAAGCGCGGATCATGACGGCGATCCCCTTGAAAGAACTGTTCAAAACGCTGTCGCATCTTCCACCGGTCGAGGGCGGTGCGGGGCTTTGGCAAGGGAAACAGCGCCGCGCGGAACTGGCTGGTGAACACCCCCACTCCCACCGACGCATCATAGCCCGTGACCGGCACGGGATTGCGGGCGACGAAGGCTTCCTCGAAAGACCAGTCCTCGTTGATGCCGAGGCTGATCAGGGCCTCTGACTGATCGACATCCGCCGCCGCAACGATATAGCCGCCGTCATGGTCACGCCCCAACCGGATCAGCCCCTCGGCACCCTTTGGACGCAGCGGACCGGGTAGCCGGGCCAAGGGAAGCGATGTTGCGGCAGCGTCCACGATCACTCCAGTTCGATCGTTCCCGGCGGTTTCGAGGTGCAGTCATAGAACACCCGGTTCACGCCCTTGACCTCGTTGATGATCCGCGTCGCGGTCTCGCCGAGGAAGTCATGCGTGAAGGGGTAATAATCCGCCGTCATGCCATCGACCGAGGTCACCGCGCGCAGGGCCAGTGCGTAATCATAGGTCCGCCCGTCGCCCATCACGCCAACGGTGCGCATCGGCAGGATGGCGGCAAAGGCCTGCCAGATCTCGTCATAGAGGCCGTGCTTGCGGATCTGGTCGATATAGACGGCATCGGCGCGGCGCAGGATCTCCAGCTTTTCCGTGGTGATTTCGCCGGGGCAGCGGATCGCCAGACCGGGGCCGGGGAAGGGGTGGCGGCCGATGAAGGACGCGGGCAGGCCCAACTCGCGGCCCAAGGCGCGGACCTCGTCCTTGAAGAGTTCGCGCAGCGGTTCGACCAGTTTCAGCCCCATCTTTTCCGGCAAGCCGCCGACATTGTGGTGCGACTTGATGGTGACCGAGGGACCGCCCGAGAAGCTGACGCTTTCGATCACATCGGGATACAGCGTGCCCTGCGCCAGAAACTGCGCGCCCTCGATCTCGCTGGCGTATTTCTGGAACACGTCGATGAACAGCTTGCCGATGGTCTTGCGCTTGACCTCGGGGTCGCTGACCCCCTCGAGCGCGCCAAGGAACAGCGCACTTTCGTCGGCGTGGATCAGCGGGATGTTATAGGTGTCGCGGAACATCGCCACGACCTGCTCGGCCTCGTTCAGGCGCAAAAGGCCGTGGTCCACGAACACGCAGGTCAACTGGTCGCCGATGGCCTCATGGATCAGCACGGCGGCGACCGAGCTGTCTACCCCGCCCGACAGCCCGCAGATTACATGGCCGTCGCCGACCTGCGCGCGGATTTTGGCAATCGCATCCTCGCGGTAGGCGCCCATGGTCCAGTCGCCGGTGAACCCGGCCAACCGCACGAAATTCTCGTAGAGTTTCGCGCCCTTGGGCGTGTGGTGCACCTCAGGGTGGAACTGCACGGCAAAGAAACGGCGCGCCGGGTCGGCGGTGATGGCAAAGGGCGCGTTGGGCGAGGTGCCATACACGGCAAAGCCGGGCGCCAGGCGGCTGACATGGTCGCCGTGCGACATCCAGACCTGCTCTGTCCCGGCCTCGAACCAGCCGTCGAGCAAGGGCAGCGCACCGCCAGCCGGAGTGACAAAGGCCTTGCCGAATTCCGCCGTGCCATGCCCGCCTTCGACATGGCCGCCAAGGCAATGCATCATCACCTGCTGGCCATAGCAGATGCCCAGCACCGGCACACCCAGCGTGAAAACCCCGGCGGGCGGCATCGGCGCCCCCTCCCAATAGACCGAGGCCGGACCGCCCGACAGGATCACGGCCTTGGGCGCAAAGGCGGTCAAAAAGGCGTCGTCCACCTTGTTGTAGGGGTGGATCTCGCAATAGACCCTGAGTTCACGCAGACGACGCGCGATGAGCTGCGTCACCTGGCTGCCAAAGTCGATGATGAGGAGGCGGTCATGATGGGGCTGGGTCATGGCCTCGCCTAGCGCGCGACGGTTCGAATCACAAGAGGGCAGCGCGGCGGCTGGCGTTGCCGGGGGGCGCTGCCCCCCACGGGCCGTTCCGGCCCTCCCCCCGGGATATTTGCAGAGCAAAGAGGGAAGGGAGCGGCCGATTGAACCGGGGCGGACGGCGGCGCGACGCATGGGGGCAACCCTTGCAACCCGAGGTGTCCCGATGACCCGCCTGACCGTCCTTGTCCTTGCCGTCCTGACGGCCTTTCGCGCTGCCGCCCAGACCCATGGCTATCAGGCGGTGACCTGTTCCGCCTCCAGTCGACAGGGCGCCGTCACCACCTGCACGGGCCATGCCTTCGTGACGCTGAGCGTCGGCGCGCCCGGTGCCATTCAGGGTATCCGGCTGGCCGCGCCTGCCGGGCATTGCTCGCCCGTGGCCTATTCCGTCCTGCGTGCGCCCTATGCGAGTGGGGCCGATGTGATTGCCTCGAGCGGTGTGCTGCGGGCCGGGCAGGCGCAAACCCTGGCGCTGGGCCGCGATTTTGCGCCGGGCAACCATGCCCTGCGGGTGATTGCCACCGGTCTGGTCGAGGGCTGCAACACCGGGCAGATGCAAGGCTGGGGGGTGAACTGGCAGTTCGTGCTGATCCCGGAGTGAGTGTCCGCGGGCGCAAACCGATGCAGCGCCGCGCCGGGTGGTTCGCGCGGCGGGAATGTCGCCTTTCGCCGTCAAAGGGCGCATCCGTCAGATCGGCAGCCGGGGCTTGTGCCTAAGTGGAGGGCAATCGACCCTTCTTGCGGAGCACCAGCCATGAACGAAGTCAGGTCCGAACGGCGCGCGCGCGGCGGCGGGGGGGCGGCACGGCGTGCCGAACGCACCGCAGTCTCGATCGAAACCGCCCGGTTCATCACCCGCAACATCCCGAATTTCGAGATCCTCAACGCCGAGGCGCTGGAGATCATCGAGTGGAACGCCGAGACGGTGCTGGAGGAGATCGGTGTCAATTTCGTCGACAACCCGCCCGCGCTGGCGCTGTGGAAGGCCGCCGGCGCCGATGTGCAGGGCGAGCGGGTGCGCATTCCGCGCGGGCTGGCGCGGCAGCTGTGCGCCACCGCACCGGGCAGCTATACCCAGCACGCCCGCAACCCCGAGCGCAACGTCGTGGTCGGCGGCAAGGGCCTGGTGCTGGCGCCGGTCTATGGCCCGCCCTTCGTGCGCGACAACGAGGGCGGCCGACGCTATGCGACGATCGAGGATTTCCGCAATTTCGTGAAACTCGGCTATATGTCGAAATGGCTGCATCATTCGGGCGGCACAGTCTGCGAACCCACAGACATCGCGGTGAACAAGCGCCATCTGGACATGCTGCTGGCGCATATGACCCTCAGCGACAAACCCTATATGGGGTCCGTCACCGAACCGGTGCGCGCCGAGGATTCGGTGGCGATGTCGAAGATCCTGTTCGGGGATGACTTCGTCGACCAGAACACGGTGATGACCTCGCTCATCAACATCAACTCGCCGCTGACATTTGACTCCACGATGATGGGCGCGATGGAGGTCTATGCCCGCGCCAACCAGGCCAGCATCATCTCGCCCTTCATCGTCGGCGGCGCCATGGCGCCGGTGTCGGTGGCGGGCACGCTGACGCAGGTTCTGGCCGAGGTGCTGGCGGGCGTCGCCTATAGCCAACTGGTGCGCAAAGGGGCGCCGGTGATCTTCGGCGCCTTCGTGACCTCGATCGACATGAACTCGGGCGCGCCCACCTTCGGCACGCCGGAGGCCGCGCATATCACCTATGGCGCCGGGCAACTGGCGCGGCGGCTGGGGCTGCCATATCGTTCGGGCGGGGCGTTCTGCGGCTCGAAACTGCCCGATGCACAGGCGGCCTATGAGACGGCGAACTCGCTGAACATGGCGCTGCTGGCTGGCGTCAACTTCATGCTGCATGCCTGCGGCTGGCTGGAGGGCGGGCTGGTCTCGTCCTATGAAAAATTCGTGCTGGACGCGGATCAACTGGGCACGCTGCACCACCTGGCCCGTGGCATCGAGATCGATGCGAACGCCCAGGCGATGGACGCGATCCGCGAGGTGGGTCCGGGCGGGCATTATCTGGGCTGCGCCCACACGCGCGAGAACTTCAAGGATGCCTTCTGGCGCACCGATGTGCTGGATTACAAACCCTTCGAGACCTGGGACGAGGAAGGCGCCCGCGATTCAGCGACGCTGGCCTCGGTGCGGGTAAAGAAGCAACTGCGCGACTATCAGGCGCCGGCGCTGGACCCTGGGATCGAGGAAGCGCTGACCGCCTATGTCGCGCAGCGCAAGGCCAGCGAGCCGGACGCGTTCGGCTGAGGGGCGCGGCGCCGTCGGGGCCATCGAGGCCCCTCGGCGCCGGTGGGGGCCTGCCCCCACGCCCCCGCCAAGGGGCCCACGGGCCCCTTTGGATGCCCCGTGGATATTTGAGGAGCAAAGAGGGGGCCGGCGTCTCGTCTTTGCTCCTCAAGTATCCTCCGGGGGTTTCCAAGGGGGTGGAAAACCCCCTTGGGCCGGTCTGGGCGGCAGCCCAGCGGGCGCGAGGCCCCTCGATGGGGCCGAGCGCCCGTCTTTCTCAGAGCTTGAGCGCCGGGATGATCTGCTTCTTGCGGCTCATCAGCCCGGGCAGCACCACGGTATCGCCGCTCACCGTGCAGCCGAACGAGGCCTCGGCCAGCCGCTTGACCAGATCGTTCGGCACCAGCAGCGTCGCCTCTTCACGCAGGATGTCGATGACGAACAGCAGCACCTGATCGGCGCCGTCTTCGCGGGCAACCGTTTCCATGCTGCGCATCAGGCTGGCCTTGCGGTCCAGAATGACCTTGGGCGCCGTGGTTTCCAACACCGAGACCCGCAGGTCCTTGCCGGCCACGGTGTATTCCTTGCTGTCCATCCGCAGCAGGGCGGCGTCGGAGAAGGCCGAGACGTCGGATTTTGCCTCGAACATCGCCCCCGCCAGCGCCGCCATGTCGACGCCGAGGTCATCGGCGAGATGGGTCGCCACCGCCTTGTCGTGGGCCGTGGTGGTTGGCGAGCGGAAATGCAGCGTGTCGGACAGGATGCACGACAGCATCGCGCCCTTGATGCCGCGCGGGGCCTCGGCCAGCCGCGCGCCCATCAGGTCGGCCATGATCGTCGCCGTGCAGGCCAGCGGGCGGATGGTGATGTCGATCGGGCCTTTGGTTTCCAGCCCGCCGACCAGCTTGTGATGGTCGATGATCGCCGTGATATCGGCGTCATTGATCCCCTTGGGCAGTTCCGCCGGGTTGTTGGTGTCGACGATCACCACCTTCTGCCCGGCCTCGACATCGGCGATGATCGGGGGCATTTCCAGCCCCCAATGGCGCAGCACGAAGGCGGCCTCGGTGTTGGGCTCGCCCAGCAGCACGGCCTGCGCCGGGGTGCCGGTCGCCGTCAGATACCAGGCCCAGGCGATGGGAGATCCGGTCGAGTCGGTGTCGGGCGATTTGTGGCCGAAGACGAGTGTGGTCATGGGCGGTATCCATCGGTTCTGGGGTTTCGCGGCCTTATAAGCGCGGGGCGCGCGCAGGAAAAGGGGGCGCGGCCTTGCACCGGGGGGCTGTCCGCCGCTAACGTGCTGCCATGGCGCGCGAATCCGATCTTTACCCGTCGTTGAAGGCGTATTTCGAGGCGCGCGGCCTGTCCGTCAAGGGCGAGATCGGCGCGGCCGATCTGGTCGCGATGGGCGGGCCTGTTCCGGTCATCGTCGAGATGAAGCTCGGCTTTTCGCTGACCCTGTTCCATCAGGCCGTCGCCCGACTGGCGCTGACGCCGCAGGTCTGGATCGCCGTCGCCCGGCCCGAGGGCGCCGCCGCCCCGCGGATGCTGCGCGACAATGGCGCGCTCTGCCGCCGCCTCGGCATCGGCTTGCTGACCGTGCGCGCCCGCGATGGCCATGTCGAGGCGCTGGTCGAGCCCGGCGCACCGCTGCCGCGGACCTCGAAACTCAAACGCACCCGCCTTGAGGCCGAGTTTTCCCGCCGTCAGGGGGACCCCAACGCAGGTGGCGCCACCCGGCACGGGCTGGTGACCGGCTATCGACAAGATGCGCTCAGATGCGCGGCCTATCTGGCGGAATACGGCGCTTCGCGCGGGGCGGCGGTGGCGCGCGATACCGGGGTTCCGGTCGCGACGCGGATCATGGCGGACAACCACTACGGCTGGTTCACCCGCGCTGCCAAGGGTGTCTATGACCTGACGCCCGAGGGTCGCCGGGGCCTTGCCGACTGGGACGGCGCCTTGCCCGGGTGACGCACGCTTGACGCGAGACTTCGGCGCGCGCTAGACCGGGCAACACGGTATTTGCAATAACAAAATTTGACGTCGATGCACAGCGCGAGAGGGTGCAGATGCGGATAATTCTCCTGATTGGTGTTTTGTTTGGTATTGGTGTGGGTCAGCCAGTTGGGGCCCAGGCGTACACGTCGGAAGATCGCACCAGGATCATCCGCGAGGTGGTCAATGGCGGGTGCACCGTTCCGGTGGCCGAAGTCGACGCGCTTTTGGGCCAGACCGATCTGGAGACCGCCCAGCGCCACAGGCTGTGGACGCTGGTCGCGCTGCGCAATCGCGGCTTGATGACCGAAACAGACGGTGTGCTGCGACTGTCGGATACGCTGTGCACGCCCGACCAGACCGATGTTCGCAGCCGGGTGATCGACGCTTTCATCCTGTCTGGGTGTACCGCTTCGCCGGGTGACATCCACAACCTGATGACGTCCTTCGGGCTGTTGCGGACAGAAACCTACGAGGCGATGGTCCAGATGCATGGCCGGTTCGAGACACATCTCGACAGCACCGAACGCGGACTGGTCCTTGCGGATGCCCTGTGCCCTGCCGCCGTTCGCAATCAGGTGGATCGCGCCATGGCCGATATGATTGCCAGGCTCGACGTTGCGCCCGGCTGCCGGCTGCCTTACGCCGACGTCCGCGCGGGTCTCCGCACCCTTTTCCCGGGGGACGTGATGATCTTCTGGGCCGCGAGGCGCCAGATGGAATTGCCGAACGGCGGGCTGATGATTGCGCGCTTTGACAACGCCACCAACGAGGCCACGCTTTACGGATTCGGCTGCAACTCGGATGAATTGGCGGCGCAGTTGGCCCCGGCAGGCCGCAATCAGGCGTTGGTCGAAGCCCTTCAAGGCTTCAACTGTCGCTACTCGCGCCTTGACCGCGATGCGATCCTGGCCGCCTTTGGCCGCGAGGAACACGAGTTCGAGCTTGCACTCGAGCTGTTTCGCATGACTGGCCGCCTGACTGGCCCGCTTGCCATGGTGCAAGACCTTGACCCGATCTTTTGCGGGCCGGACCACAGCGTGCCTGAGTCTTTGCGCGAGGGGGTCGACCCGGCGCAGCACGCAGCCTTGCTGACAATGTTCCGAGCGCGCAATTGTGCGGTGTCGCAGCAGGAGCTTGCCTCGGATGGGCCGGAGTTCGGCGTTGTGTATCAGTTTGACATCGCGTCGGCGCGGAGCGCGATGCAGGCGATGATCATCGCGGACGAGGTCGTGCAAGTGGGCGACCGGTTCGTGCTGGATCAGGCTCTCTGCCGGGTCGAGGAAGCCGCGACTGCGGCGGTGCGGGCGGCGTTCCAGTCCGGCAACTGCGTGCTGTCGACGCGCAACATTGCGCGCCTTCTGCCAGGAAGCGCCGAGCAAGGCGTGGTTGCGACACTGCTGAGCGAGGGGGTGATAACCCTGCGGGGTGGCGCCCTTACGCTGGCCGACGAGGTTTGCCGGCAGCCTTGATCCGCGCAGCGCCAGCGCTGGCCCAAGAAAGTTGGGCCGGCGTTTCCACGGCACCCGGTCGGGCGGCGCGCAGACGCGCCAGCGCCGCCTCGGGCGCCTCGCCCGCCTCGACCATCAGTCGCAGCGCCACCAGACCCGAGCGCCCCAGCCCGCCCCGGCAATGCACCAGCACCCGCCCGCCAGTGCGCAGCACCGCGGTCGCTTGTGCCGACAGGGCTGGCCAGTCCGCGCCATCAGGGGGCAGGCCGTAATCCGGGATCGGGAAATGCACCCAGGCGATGCCCTGCGCGGCCAGCCAGTCGGGCAGGCCACCTGCGCCCAGCATGACCATCTCGTCGGCTTCGGTCATCGAGACCACCAGCGCCGGGGCGAAATCGGCCACGGCGCGCAGGTCGTCCGCCTCGCGCGGCAGCGGGCTCAGCGCCAGCGTGCCGGCGTGCAGGTGCAGGGGGGCAATGAGAAAACACGACATGGCAGGCCTCGCGGGAACACCCGCTCACCCTGTCAGTGGCGCCGGGTGGTGGCAAGGGCGGTGCGTCGCCTTCGCCTCAGCCCGGTGGCAGTTCAAAGCCGAAATCCCACATCAGATAGCCTTCGAAGGACCCGCCCGGCATCGTGCTCCAGTCGGTGGGCGAGGCTTCTTGAGTGCAGGCAAAGAACCGCGCCGCGAATTCGCGGCTTTCCGGTGTGCCGGGGCCGGACCCGTCTTGCCACCAGCCATAACTGCCGACGAACTCGTCGGCGGAGAAACCGTTGGTTTGCGCCTCACGCATCCAGCTGCCAAACGGGCTGTCGTCGATCGACGCATGGGCGCCATCCTGGACCAGATCGGCAAAGGTCTCGCCCCCAGCCACCAGGGCGTCATACCTGGCTTCGAGGGCGGCAGGACCAGGGCAGATGCCGTTGGTGATGCCCTTGTTCGGCCAAGCGTCCCAGGCGGGATCGGCCATCGTCGCATCCGTCAGGCTGGTCTCGATGTCCTCGCTCAATTGCCCGGTGCCGCTCATCACGGTGGCGACACTGGTCAGCCCAAGCCCGGTGATCGCCGCCGTCAGCACCACCCAATCGACAGTCACGGCACCGGAGTCCCGGCTCAGGAAACGTTGGAAGACGCACATCTCGGTCACCCGGTCTGGCAAGGTTAATCGAAGCGTTCACCATAACCCCGGATTGCGGCGGCTTCATGGCCGCCAATCCGCGCATTCCTCGCCACCGCGGGTGTTGACATAGGCGGGTGCGGCGCCTATCTCCACCTTCGTTAGCACTCACCTGATGCGAGTGCTAAGACCCATGAATCTGGAACCCAACGGAGTCCGCAGATGGCTTTCAAACCTCTCCACGACCGCGTGCTGGTCAAGCGCGTCGCCAGCGACGAAAAAACCAAGGGCGGCCTGATCATCCCCGATTCGGCCAAGGAAAAACCCGCCGAAGGCGAAATCATCGCTTGCGGCGAGGGCGCGCGCAAGGATTCGGGCGAACTGATCGCCATGGGCGTCAAGGCCGGTGATCGCGTGCTGTTCGGCAAATGGTCGGGCACCGAAGTGACGGTCGACGGTCAGGAACTGCTGATCATGAAGGAAAGCGACATTCTGGGGATCATCTCCTGATCGCTGCCTTCCGGTAATGGTGCGTGTCCGCACGCACCCTACGAACCCTTTCAGATATTGGAGCACCCGACATGGCTGCCAAAGAAGTCAAATTCGGCACTGACGCCCGCGACAAGATCCTTCGTGGCGTGAACATCCTTGCCGATGCCGTGAAAACCACCCTCGGCCCCAAGGGCCGCAACGTCGTGATCGACAAGTCCTTCGGCGCCCCGCGCATCACCAAGGACGGCGTCACCGTCGCCAAGGAAATCGAACTGGCCGACAAGTTCGAGAACATGGGCGCCCAGATGGTGAAGGAAGTCGCTTCCCGCACCAACGACGAGGCCGGTGACGGCACCACCACCGCCACCGTTCTGGCTCAGGCCATTGTGCGCGAAGGCATGAAGGCCGTCGCCGCCGGCATGAACCCGATGGACCTGAAGCGCGGCATCGACATGGCCACCGCCAAGGTCGTCGCCTCGATCAAGGCCGCTGCCCGCCCGGTCGCCGACAGCGACGAAGTCGCGCAGGTCGGCACCATCTCGGCCAACGGCGAGGCCCGCATCGGTCGCTTCATCGCTGACGCGATGCAGAAGGTCGGCAACGAGGGTGTCATCACCGTCGAAGAAAACAAGGGTCTGGAGACCGAAGTCGAAGTCGTCGAGGGCATGCAGTTCGACCGCGGCTACCTGTCGCCCTACTTCGTCACCAATCCCGACAAGATGATCGCGGATCTGGAAGACGCCTATATCCTGCTGCACGAAAAGAAACTGTCGTCGCTGCAGCCGATGGTCCCGCTGCTCGAAGCCGTCATCCAGACGCAAAAGCCGCTGATCATCATCTCGGAAGACGTCGAAGGCGAAGCGCTGGCGACCCTCGTGGTCAACAAGCTGCGTGGCGGCCTGAAGATCGCCGCCGTCAAGGCGCCGGGCTTTGGCGATCGCCGCAAGGCCATGCTGCAGGACATCGCCATCCTGACCGGTGGTCAGGTGATCTCGGAAGACCTCGGCATGAAGCTCGAGAATGTCGGTCTCGACATGCTGGGCCGCGCCAAGAAGGTGACGATCAACAAGGACACCACCACCATCGTCGATGGCGCCGGTGACAAGGCCGAGATCGAAGCCCGCGTGACCCAGATCCGCCAGCAGATCGAAGAGACCTCGTCGGACTATGACAAGGAAAAACTGCAAGAGCGTCTGGCCAAGCTGGCCGGTGGCGTTGCGGTGATCCGCGTCGGCGGCATGACCGAGATCGAAGTGAAAGAGCGCAAGGACCGCGTTGACGACGCGCTCAACGCAACCCGCGCGGCCGTGCAGGAAGGTATCGTCGTCGGCGGCGGCGTCGCACTGGTGCAAGGCGCCAAGATGCTGGCTGGCCTGACCGGTGACAACAGCGACCAGACCGCGGGGATCGCCATTGTGCGCCGCGCGCTGGAAGCGCCGCTGCGCCAGATCGCCGAAAACGCCGGTGTCGACGGCGCCGTCGTCGCAGGCAAGATCCGCGAGTCGAACGACAAGACCTTTGGCTTCAACGCGCAGACCGAAGAATATGGCGACATGTTCAAGTTCGGCGTGATCGACCCGGCCAAGGTCGTGCGCACCGCGCTGGAAGACGCAGCCTCGATCGCGGGCCTGCTGATCACCACCGAAGCCATGATCGCTGACAAGCCCGAGCCCAAATCGGCTGGCGGCGGCGCTGGCGGCGGCATGGGCGGCATGGGCGGCATGGACGGCATGATGTAAGATCCGCGCCTTTCGGCCGGATCGGAAAGGGCGCCCTTCGGGGCGCCCTTTTGTCTGAGTGGCAGCGGCAGTCTGCGCCGGATGAGGATCTGAAGCACGCCGAAAGCTGCGCGCGGCCTCCCCCACCCCCTCTTTGCTCTGCAAGTATCCACGGGATCTTCAAGGGGGCGTGCCCCCTTGAACGGCGGGCGGGGCCGCCCCCGCGCGTCGCGTGGCCCCCTCGATGGGGGCCACGCGACGCCCTACCAGTGCGGCGGGCGCTGATCGGCCAGTGGCGCGCTGGCGCCATCCGCCACCTCGCGTTCGGCTTCGCGTTCGGTCAGGCGCTGGACACGGTGGATCAGCCGGTCAATCTGGTCGGCCTGCTGGCGCACGATGTCCGACAGGTCCTCGACGCTGCGCGTCAGGTGGGCGAGATGGGCTTCGAGCCGGGCGATGGAGTCACTCATGCGGCGCAGGATGCGCGCGCGGGCCGCCAAGGTCAACGCCCGCCGCTTGCCGTGGGCAGGGCCTTGGGCTAGACCACGCGCGAATGTCGACGGAGGCCCGCGATGAGCGAGAAGAAATCCCCAAAGCCCCGCGCCGAGACGCCCAAGGGGTTTCGCGACTACTTCGGCGCCGAGGTGACCGCGCGCAAGGCGATGCTGGACCGCATCGCCGCCGTCTATCATCGCTATGGCTTTGATCCTTTGGAAACTTCGGCGGTGGAAACCGTCGAGGCGCTGGGCAAGTTCCTGCCCGATGTCGACCGCCCGAACGAGGGGGTTTTTGCGTGGCAGGATGAGGACAAGGACTGGCTCGCCCTGCGTTATGACCTGACGGCGCCCTTGGCCCGCGTCGCGGCGCAGTATCGCAACGATTTGCCCTCGCCCTATCGCCGCTTTGCCATGGGGCCGGTTTGGCGCAATGAAAAACCGGGGCCAGGGCGGTTTCGGCAATTTTATCAATGCGATGCGGATACCGTGGGGGCGTCATCCGTGGCTGCCGACGCCGAGATTTGCGCGATGCTGGCCGATGTATTCGAGGATCTGGGGCTGGGCGGCGACTACATCGTCAAGATCAACAACCGCAAGGTGCTGAACGGCGTGATGGAGGCGGCAGGGGTGCTGGACCCGGCCGATCCGTCGAAGTTCGAGGCCGAGCGGGGGATCGTGCTGCGGGCCATCGACAAGCTGGACCGGCTGGGCGAGGACGGCGTGCGCGCGCTGATGGGATCCGGGCGCAAGGACGAGAGCGGTGATTTCACCAAGGGGGCGGGGTTGCCTGCGGCTTCGGCCGACGTGGTTCTCGGCTTCATGGCGGCGCGTGGGGCCGATGGGGCGGCGACCTGCGCGGCGTTGCGCGCTTTGGTTGGGGATTCGAAGATCGGTCTGGAAGGCGTTGAGGAGCTTGAGGAAATCGCCTCGCTCCTCGCCGCCCAAGGCTATGGCCCGGACCGCATCGTCATCGACCCCTCGGTCGTGCGCGGTCTTGGTTACTACACCGGCCCGGTGTTCGAGGCCGAACTGACCTTCCAGATCACCGACGAAAAAGGCCGTCCGCGCAATTTCGGCTCGGTCGCGGGCGGTGGGCGCTATGATGATCTGGTCAAGCGCTTCACCGGCCAGTCGGTGCCCGCGACGGGCGTCAGCATCGGGGTGGACCGACTGCTCGCGGCGCTGCATGCCAAGGGGCGGGTGCAGGGCGATGCGCGCGGCCCGGTTGTGATTACCGTTATGGACCGCGCGCGCATGGCCGACTATCAGGCGATGGTCGGTGAACTCCGCCGCGCCGGGATCCGGGCCGAAGTTTACCTCGGCAACCCGAAGAACTTTGGCAACCAGTTGAAATACGCCGACAAACGGCAATCGCCGGTGGCGGTGATCCAGGGCTCGAACGAGGCCGACAAGGGCGTGGTGATCCTGAAGGACTTGATCCTCGGGGCACAGATCGCCCAGAACGCGACGCTCGAGGAATGGAAGGACCGCCCGGCGCAGGTCGAGGTGCCGCGCGACGGGCTGGTCGCCGCCGTCAAGGCCATGCTGGGATGAGCGGCGCGGCGGCGCGGGCCGAGGGACAGCGGCTGTTCGGCGCCTTTCAGGCGCTGGGAGCGCGCCCGATCGAGGCGGCGGTGCTGCAACCGGCGGGCACCCTGCTGGACCTCTACGGCGAGGACATCCGCGCGCGCGCCTATGTGACGCTTGACCCCGCCTTGGGCGAGATGATGCTGCGGCCGGACTTCACCGTGCCGGTCGTGCAGGCGCATATGGCCGGCGGCGCGGACCCGGCGCGCTATTGTTATCTGGGCGAGGTGTTTCGCCAGCAATCGGGCGGGCGGGCGCGCGAATATCTGCAGGTCGGCTACGAGGTCTTTGATCGCGACCAGCCGCTGCGCGCCGATGCCGAGGTTTTTGCCCTGTTCGCCCGCATGTTGCAGGGGCGCGGGCTGCGCGCGGCGAGTGGCGACTTTGCCATCCTGATCGCTGCCGTGCAGGGCCTGCCGACCTCGGCCACCCGCAAGGCCGCGCTGATGCGGCATCTGTGGCGACCGGGTCGGTTCCGCGCGCTGCTCGAACGGTATGCCGGGCGCGCGCCCTTGCCCGCGGGCCGGGCGGCGCTGCTGGAGCGGTTGGCCGCGGGCGATCCGGTGGCCAGTGCCGCGCCGCAGATCGGCCTGCGCACGCGCGAACAGATCGACGCGCGATTGGCCCGGCTGGCGGAGGATGCGGCAACACCGGCGATTCCAGGCGCCGTTGTCGATGCCTTGGAGAGCCTGCTGGCGCTGGCCGACAAGGCACCTCAGGCGCTGGCCCAGATGCAGATGTTGGCCGGGCAGATGCCTTGGATTACCCCGGCGTTGGCGCGGTTCGAGCAGCGGTTGACGGTGCTGGGCGCGCATGGCGTGGATGTGGCGGGGCTGGATTTCGAGGCCGCCTATGGCCGCACGACGCTGGAATATTACGACGGTTTCGTCTTTGGCTTTTACGCCGAGGGGCGCGATCTGCCGCCGGTGGCCAGTGGCGGGCGCTATGACGCGCTGACGTCCGTGTTGGGGCAGGGACGGTCCATCCCCGCTGTCGGAGGGGTGATCCGCCCGGACCTGCTGGTCGAGTTGGAGTCCGCGCGATGAGCATCAAGATCGGCGTGCCGTCCAAAGGGCGGCTGATGGAGAAAACCTTTGACTGGTTCGCCGCGCGCGGCATCACCATGCGCCGCACCGGAGCCGAGCGTGAATATTCCGGCGCGGTCGAGGGGGTCGAGGGCGTATCACTGGTGCTGCTGTCGGCCAGCGAGATACCGCGCGAACTGGCCGCCGGGCGCATCCATCTGGGGGTGACCGGCACGGATCTGGTGCGCGAGACGCTGCCGGACTGGCGCGCCGTGGTGCGCGAGGTGGCCGCGATGGGCTTTGGCCACGCCGACCTCATCATTGCAGTGCCGGAATGCTGGGTCGATGTCGAAACCCTCGATGACCTCGACGCGGTGGCGGCGGCGTTTCGGGCCGATCACGGGTTCCGTCTGCGCATCGCCACCAAATATCACCGATTGGTGCGCGAGTATCTGCGCACACATGGGGTGGCGGATTATCAACTGGTCGACAGCCAGGGCGCGACCGAGGGCACCGTGCGCAACCTGACCGCCGAGGCGGTGGCCGACATCACCTCAACCGGCGAGACGCTGCGCGCCAACCATCTGAAAATCCTCGATTGCGAGCCGGTTTTGCGCAGTCAGGCGACGCTGTTTGCTGCGTTGGGGGTGCCCCGAACTGCCGCGCTCGACGCCCTGACCGCAAGGCTCGGCGCATGATCGAGGGTATCGAACATCTCCGCGCAGTGGTTTGGGATTTCGACGGCGTGCTCAACCGACAGGCGCGTCCGGGGGCCGATGGCCTCTTGGACTGGCAGCGCGAACTGGCGGCGGACACCGGGCTCGATCCGCGTGATCTGATGCGGCGGTTGGCGGCTGAGCGGGCTGCGCTGCTGACCGGCAAGGCCGATATCCTCGACGTGATCGAAGGCTGGGCCGGGCGCCTTGTCGATGCAGAGGACGTGCTGGAACTGATCCTCGAAGCGACGCATGACCCCGACCCGGAACTGCTGCGCCTCATCGACGCGCTGGCCGAGGCGGGCGTGGTGCAGGTTCTGGCGCTCGACACCGACAGCCGCCGCGCCCGTTGGCTGGCGCAGGATCGTGACTGGGCCGTGCGGGTGGATGCGATTGTCGCGTCAAACGAGACCGGGCTGATCCTGCCCGATCCGGCGGCGCTGGCAGGGATTCAGGCCTCGCTGGGGCTGGCCCCGGCAGAGATCCTGCTGATCGACGACACCGTCGCCCATGTCGCTGCCGCCGAGAAACGCGGCTGGCTGGGTTGGGACTATCCGCCCGGGGGCGCGCGGGCGCTGGTGGCGGCGCTGATGCCGCTGCTGCTGCGCGGCGCTGAGTAGCAAGGGGGGCCGCGCGGGCCCCCCTTTTTCGTGTCAATCCATCGCCTTGAAGTTGAAGGCGGCGCCTTCCTTGATGCCGCTCGGCCAGCGCGCGGTGATCGTCTTGGTCCGGGTGTAGAACCGGAACCCATCCGGCCCGTGCTGGTTCAGGTCGCCAAAGCCCGACTTTTTCCAGCCGCCAAAGGTGTGATAGGCCAGCGGAACCGGGATCGGCACGTTGATGCCGACCATGCCGATGTTGATGCGGCTGGCGAAATCGCGCGCCGTATCGCCGTCGCGGGTAAAGATGGCGGTGCCGTTGCCGTATTCGTGGTCCATGGCGAGACCGATCGCCTCGTCATAGGTTTTTGCGCGGACCATCGACAGAACCGGGCCGAAAATCTCGGTCTTGTAGATGTCCATCTCGGGCGTCACATGGTCGAACAGATGCGCACCGACGAAGAATCCGTTTTCATAGCCCTGCAGTTTGAAGTCGCGACCATCGACCACCAGTTCTGCGCCCTGCGCGACGCCGGTTTCCACCAGCCGCAGGATATTGGCCTTGGCCGCCGCCGTCACCACCGGGCCGAAATCGACGTCGTTGCCTGCCGTCCACGGGCCGACCTTGAGCGCCTCGATTTTCGGGATCAGGCGGCTGCGCAGGGCTTCGGCGGTGCCTTCACCGACGGGAACGGCGACCGAGATCGCCATGCAGCGTTCGCCTGCCGCACCAAATCCCGCACCGACCAGCGCATCCGCCGCCAGATCCATATCGGCGTCGGGCATGATGATCATATGGTTCTTGGCGCCGCCAAAGCACTGGGCGCGCTTGCCGTTTTGGGCTGCCGTTTCATAGATGTATTGCGCAATCGGGGTCGAGCCGACAAAGCCAACCGCCTGCACGATGGGGCTGTGCAGAATGCCGTCGACGGCCTCCTTGTCGCCATTGACCACCTGCAGGACACCGTCGGGCAGCCCCGCTTCCTTGCACAGCGCCGCGATCATCAGCGGCACCGAGGGGTCACGCTCGGACGGTTTCAGGATCATCGCGTTGCCCGAAGACAGCGCCGGGCCCATCTTCCACAGCGGGATCATGGCGGGAAAGTTGAAGGGCGTGATGCCCGCGACCACGCCCAACGGCTGGCGCATCGAATACATGTCGATGCCCGGCCCGGCGGAATCGGTGAAATCACCCTTCAGCATCTGCGGCGCGCCGATGCAGAATTCGATCACTTCCAGACCGCGCTGGATGTCGCCCTTGGCGTCGGGGAAGGTCTTGCCATGCTCGCTCGACAGCGCCTCGGCCAGCTTGTCCATGTCGCGGTTGATCAGGCCGACAAGGGCCATCATCACCCGAGCGCGGCGCTGCGGGTTGGTGGCGCCCCAGGCGACCTGCGCCTTGGCGGCGCTGGCAATGGCGGCGTCCAGTTCGGCGGCCGAGGCCAGCGCGACCTTGGCCTGAACTTCGCCGGTGGCAGGGTTGAAGACATTGGCGAAACGCCCCGACGTGCCCGCGACCAGCTTGCCGTCGATCCAGTGACCGATTTCCTTCATGGAGTCCTCCCTTGGGTTGCGCGCACAATAGCCTTGCAGAAATCCCCTGAACAGAGGCAGTTTCCCAAAAGGCGTTTTGCAAGACTGCAGAGCTGATGACCGATTGGGATGATCTGAAGGTGTTTCTGGCGGTGGCGCGGGGCGAAAGCCTGTCGCGCGCCGGCAAGGTGCTGAAGCTGGACGCGGCGACGGCGGGGCGGCGCATCGCCCGGCTGGAAGAGGCCATGGGCGCGCGGTTGTTCAGCCGCTCGCCGCAGGGCTATCTGTTGACCGACGAGGGCGGGCGTCTGGTGGCGCATGCCGAGGCGATCGAGGCCGAGATGGCCCGCGCGCAGGATGCGATGGCCGGGCCGGTCGAGGGGATTTCCGGCCAGATCCGCATCGGCGCGCCGGATGGTTGTGCCAACTACCTGCTGCCGCAGGTGGTGGCGGGGATCGTCGCGGCCAATCCGGGGCTGGAGGTGCAGATCGTCGCCCTGCCGCGTGTCTTCAACCTGTCGCGGCGCGAGGCCGATATGGTCATCGCCGTGTCACGTCCTGAACAGGGTAGGGTGATCGTGCAGAAGATTACCGATTATCGGCTGCATCTGGCGGCCTCGGACAGCTACTTGCGCGCGGCGCCGGGACTGGAGGCGTTGACCGACCTGCCCGCGCATCGGGTGATCGGTTATATTCCCGACATGATCTTTGACCGCGAACTGGAGTATCTGGCCGCGCTGGGGGTCGATCACCCGCCACTGGCGTCAAATTCGGTGTCGGTGCAACTGAACCTGATCCGGCAGGGGGCGGGGGTTGGTGTGGTGCATGATTTCGCGCTGCCCGCCGTGCCGGGGGTGCGACGGGTGCTGACCGAGGCCTTCAGTCTGACCCGCGCATTTCATCTGGTCCGCCACGAAGGCGACCGCCGGGTGCCGCGCCTCGAACGCTTTGCCGAGGCGCTGGTCAGCGGCCTCAGGGCCGAGGTGCGGCGGCTGGAGGCTCAGTTGCAAATGGCGGGCGGGCGCGATGACCCGGCGGGCGGATCGCAAAACCGCGACGCCGCCAGACTTTGAAGCCGCGCCTGCCAAATGGCGTCTGGCACCGGGGATTGCCCGCCCGGGAAACGCTGGGCCCATTGCAGGCTATAGAGATCTTGGGTGCCGACCACGGCGATGGCCACCATGGCCTCGCCGTGACGCGCTCCGGTAACCTGATTGCAGGCCAGAAACACGGCATCCACGGCGCGGGTTCCGACAGGGCGCTCGACGCGCAGTGTCTGGATGTCGACGGCTTGGCAACCGCGGCGGTAATTCTCCGTCAAGCGCTGGATCAGAGCCCCAACCAAGGCATTCGCCGCCGGCCGAGACAGATGGCTGGCGGCCTGATTGTATCCGGTGATTGTCAGCATTTGCGTCCAGTTGTGGACGGTTTCGCCCTCTGGCACCCATTCGGCGATGAACCCCTGACGATCGCCGACGATCTCTTGGAAATCGACCACCGCATCGAGATCATCAAACGGATAGGTCGTGCTGATCGTTTGGTGAAACACCGGGATGGAGATCTGCACGCTGCTGACCGGGCGGCCGTCGGGCAGGGTGCGGCTTTGCGCCAGCGTTTGATCGGGGAAAAGCAACAGCAGCAATGCCATCAATCGCATTGGCCGCATCCCTCCAGTTGAAAACTTCTCTTGACAGAATCCCCGCCGCGATGCCGACTGTAAAGGACAAACACGGACAACGGAGGCGCCCATGCTTGTCAGCCAGATCCTGAAATCCAAGGCCGGTGGCGTCGTCACCATCGCCCCCGGCGCGACCCTGCGCGAGGTGGTCGAGCTGCTCTCGACCCGGCGCATCGGCGCGGTGGTCGTGTCGAGCGACGGCAAAAAGGTCAAGGGCATCGTGTCCGAGCGCGACGTGGTGCGCGAACTGGGCCGCGCCGGGCCGGGTTGTCTGGACACCAAGGTCGACGCGGTGATGACTCGCGCCATCTATGGCTGCGCGCCCGCCGACACCGCCGATTCGGTGCTGGAAACCATGACCACTCGCCGCTTTCGCCACATGCCGGTGATGGACGGCGCCGTGATGGTCGGGTTCATTTCCATCGGCGACGTGGTGGCCGCGCGTCTGGCCGAGTTGCAGATGGAGAAAGACGCGCTGACCGGGATGATCATGGGCAACTAGGCCTGCCGCCTGCGCCACCACGACAGCACACCGGCGATGAGCGGGATCAACCCGTTCAGCGCCACCAGAAACGCCAGCCCGCCGAACAGCCGCGCGCCGTATTCGGCCTCGACGGCAAAACCCTGTGCAAAGTCTTCGGGCGTGCCCTGCGCAATCAATCGCACCGGGCTCAGCGGGGCGCTGTCGTTGACGCCGTTGCGCTGCGGCGTTGCCCAGATCACCACCGGATCCCCGGCGCGCAGACCACAAGTGCGGTCGCCGTCCCTCTGCCAGTCGATCGCCTGGGCCTGCCGCTCGATCCTGTGCAGGCGCAACTCGGTGCCATCGGCCAGCGCGACGTTGAACCACAGCGGCCCGCGCACCGCGCCGCGCAGGAGGCCGACGCGCCGCCGACCGGGTGTCCGGGACGGACAGGAGTATTGCAGGATCGCCGAGTCCTCAGGGTCGCCCAGCATCACGCCCGCCACCAGAACCCCCATATCCCGCAAGACAGTATGCCGACGCGCAGCGTCGTCGATGCCTTCGGCAGTGGTGATCGCGGGTGTCCGGTGCAACTGGAACCACGGGTTGGCATAGCCAAAGAACATCGCCCAGAACACCGCCAGATGGCCGACCAGCAACATGGCCCCCAGCACGATCGACATGTGTTGGCGCGCGGGCTCCAGCCGGGGCATCACCTCGCGCACGATGGCCCATGTCACGGCCCAGAGGGCCAGCGCCATGCCCATCGCTGGCAGCATAGCGTGCATCACCGTTGTATGGACGTGAAACAGCATCAGCAGGACCGACACCGCCGCCGCCGCCAGCAACAGGCCCAGCGCGGCGGCGCGGCTGTGCAGGCTCCACATGCCGAACAGGCCCACGGCCATCGGCCCGGCAAGGCCGATCATGCGCAACGGCCCCTCGGCGCGTTCGGCGAGGCCCATGACCAGGTTTGCGGCGACAAAAGCAATCAGCAGCAGCGCAAAGCCAATCAGTTGCAGGCGGTCGGTACGAGACATCGAAAACTCCTTTCGACGGAACAGGGAACTGTCCTGTGTCGGCGGTATCGGCGCGCGGGTTCAAACAGACTGTGGCAAAGCGCAGCCTCAGGCAAGTCTGCTGCCGTTTCTGCACTTGCAAATCCCGACGCAATATTGTTGCGTGAGGGCCTGTCGACAGGGGAGGACGCCATGCGCATCGGGCTGTATCCGGGAACTTATGATCCCCTAACCCTCGGCCATATGGACATCATCACCCGCGCCTGCGCGCTGGTGGACCGCTTGGTCATCGGCGTTGCCATCAACCGCGACAAGGGCCCGCTGTTCAGCCTCGATGAGCGCGTGGCGATGGTCGAAGGCGAATGCGCCGCACTGTCGGCGCGCACGGGCGTCGAGATCGTCGTCCATCCGTTCGAGAACCTGCTGATCGACTGCGCCCGCGATGTCGGCGCCGGGGTCATCATCCGGGGCCTGCGCGCGGTGGCGGATTTCGAGTATGAATTCCAGATGGTTGGCATGAACCGCGCGCTGGATGACGGGATCGAGACGGTGTTCCTGATGGCCGATGCACGGCGTCAGGCCATCGCGTCGAAGCTGGTCAAGGAGATCGCCCGTCTGGGTGGCGACGTCACCAAATTCGTGCCGGCGCAGGTCAATGCCGCCCTGCGCGAGCGCTTTGGCCCGATCAATCAGCGTTAGACCTGATCGCCCGCCGTCTCGGTGGCGGCGGCAAGGGTCGGCGGCAGGTCGATCGCCACACCGCGCCGCGCCGCATTGTCGATGACCGCCTGCCGCAGGCTGTGGTCACGGCGCAGCAGGTCCATGAAGCTCGCTTCGTCCAGCGTCAGCAGCGTACAGCGACTGACGGCGATCACCTGCCCGCGCGGCATCCCGCGTCGCAGCAGGGCCAGATGGCCGAACATCTCGCCCGGTCCCAACCGGTGCGCTTGCCCCGCGCGCCGCTGTTCGACCACCCCGCTGGCGATGAACCAGACCTGCCGGGGGGCTTCGCCCCGCTTCATCAGCAGGGTGCCGGGGGCGGCATAGACGGTGCGCATGTGGCGCATCAGTGTCTCGCGGCTGGCCTCGGGCATATCGGCGAACAGTGGAAAGCCCTGCACCAGTGTCAGCCGCTGGATGCGCAGGTCCAGCCGGGGGCGCCGCGCCAGCACCCGGCGCTTGCGCGCGATCCCGGTGGCGAGCGAGTGGCGCAATTCGGGTCCGATCAGCCCCTCATCGACCAGCGTGGCGTATTCGCGTTCCTCCTGCGCCAGCACCATCTGGCGGATCAGCCGCCGCTCAAGATCCTCGGCATAGCCGGGAAACTGCAGCCTCAGCGCCTCGAGCATACGGTCGGATTGCTCCATCCGGCGCTCCAGCAGGCCATGCAGCAATTCGGCGACCCGCTTGCCGTGGATGCGGCGGATGCGGGTGTCGATGAAGCCATGCACCTCGCGCAGGATCGGCGCCTGTGCGACCAGATGTTCGAACCGGTCGGCGGTCAGCCGCGCCAGCAGGCCGGGCACGCCCAGCCGGTTGTGCAGCACCTCGGCCGCCTGCTGCAGCCAGCCGCCCCGGTGCAGGGTGCGCGCGGTGTTCAGATAGCCCAGCCGCCCGCCGCTGCGCGTGCCCTCGATCATCCGGTCCGCGTCGGCCACCATCTGCGTCGCCAGCCGGGCAGGCAGAAGCCCGTCGCGGAACGCCTCGAGCACCAGATCGCGCTCGCGTCCGGCCAGCGCCACCAGCCCCAGCGTGATGCGGTCCCGGTCGGGGATCTCGGCGGCGCTGTCGGCGGCCTCGACGGCGCGGTCGACGCGGGCCGCGAAATCCTTTGCCTCGTCGCGCACGGTCTCGCGGGCAAGGCCAAAGTCGCGCGCTGTCTCGCGCACGGTCTCGCGCACCGATTGCAGCGCGACCGCCACCACCTGCGCCGACAGCGCGACATCCAGCGCTGACAGGCGATCCAGCCGCAGCCAGCGGATCACCAGCCGCAGGGTGGTGCCCTGCACGATCAGCGTGAACAACGTGAAGCCGGTGGCGACGATGCCGACCTGCCGCTTGATCTCGACCGGGATGCGAAAGCTCTCGGTCACCGCCAGCGCCAGTGCCAGCGTGACCGCGCCGCGCAGACCGCCCCACAGGATCGCCGTGCGTTGGCGGCGGTCCACGCGCGGCGACAGTCGCATCCGGCCCAGCAGCGGCATCAAGCCGAACAGGATCGCCGCCCGCGCCACCAGCGTCGCGCCGACGGTGATCGCCACCAGCACCAGATCAAAGGGCTGCGCATCGGCCATCAGCCGGGGGATCAGGATCGCTGCCAGCACAAAGATCAGTCCACCCGCCCAATGGCCCAGCAAGTCCCAAGTGTCGCGCAGCTTGGTCAGGCTGGGCGGCGACAGGCTGCCTGGTGCGTGAAAGTTCAAGGCCAGCCCGGCAGCGACAACGGCAATCACGCCCGACACGCCCAGCAGCGTCTCGGCGAGGATATAGGCCGCATAGGGCAGCGCCACGCTCAGCGAGACCTGACCCAGGGGATGCTCGCCCAGTCCCGCAATCGCCGCCAGCATCAGCCGCCCGGCGAACCAACCAAAGACCGACCCGCCAATCACCAGCCACGGAAATTGCACAACCACATCCGACAGTTGCGGGTTCGGAATGCCGATGGCGACGAACTGGAAGAACAGCGCGAACAGCGCGATGGCGGCGGCATCGTTGAGCAGGCTTTCGCCCTCGACAATGCGCGCCAGCCGCGGCGGCGCCGGGGTGGCGCGAAAGATCGACACCACCGCCGAAGGGTCGGTGGTGGATACAATTGCCCCGATCATCAGGCAACCGAACAGCGAAATCCCCGCCCAGGGGAACAGCGCCCAGCCTACGGCCAGCGTGCTGACCACCACCGCCACCACTGCCAGCAGCAGGATCGGCACCCAATCCTCGAGCATCCGGCGCAAATCAATGGTCAGCGAGACCTGAAAGATCAGGGTGGGCAAAAAGACATAGAGGAACAGGTTCGAGCGGATCGGCAGGTCGTTGATGACCTCGGCGGCGGTGTTCAGCGCCTCGAAATGCGCCAGATGCGGCAGCAGGGCAGACACCGCGCCCAGCGTGATGCCGATCATCGCCAGCACCACGGTGGCGGGCAGCCGCAGACGCTGCGCCATCGGCTCGGACAGGCCGATGACGGCGAAAAGGGCGGCTGCGACGGCAACGACGGCGACAATATCCATCGCTCAACGCTAAACCAAAACCCCCCGGCATCCCAGCGCCGAGGGGGTCACGTTTGAGTCACAGACTGAAACAGGCCGGGTTTTCAGCCCAGTTTCGCCATCGCCGCCGCGGTATCGAGCATCCGGTTGGAAAAGCCCCATTCGTTGTCATACCACGCGAGGATGCGCACCATCGTGCCGCCCATCACCCGCGTCTGATCCAGCGCCACGATCGACGAGCGCGGGTCGTGGTTGAAATCGACCGAGACATTGGCCGAGGTGGTGACGCCCAGGATGCCCTTCAGCGGGCCGTTTGCGGCGGCGGCGCTGAGGGCGGCGTTGACCTCGTCCGCCGTGGTCGGGCGGGCGGATTCAAATGTCAGGTCCACGGCCGAGACATTCGGCGTTGGCACCCGGATCGCCACGCCATCCAGTTTGCCGTTCAGTTCCGGCAGCACCAGACCCACGGCCTTGGCCGCGCCGGTGCTGGTGGGGATCATCGACAGCGCGGCAGCGCGGGCGCGGTAGAGGTCCTTGTGCATGGTGTCCAGCGTTGGCTGGTCGCCGGTATAGGAATGGATCGTCGTCATGAAGCCCTTGACGATGCCGACCGAGGCGTCGAGCACCTGCGCCACCGGGGCAAGGCAGTTTGTCGTGCAGGAGGCGTTCGAAACGATCCGGTCCTCGGCGCGCAACTCGCCGTGGTTGACGCCGTAAACCACCGTGCGGTCGGCGCCCTTGGACGGGGCGGAAACCAGCACACGGGTCGCGCCGTTCTCCAGATGGATGCGGGCTTTTTCGGCGTCGGTAAAGACCCCGGTGCATTCGAGCACCACATCGACATCCTGCCACGGCAATTCAGCCGGGTTGCGCAGGGCGCTGACGCGGATCTTGCCCTGGCCCACATCCATCCAGTCCTCGCCCGTGGTCACCTCGCCGGGAAAGCGGCCGTGGACGCTGTCGAACCGCATCAGATGCGCGTTGGTTTCCACCGGGCCGAGGTCGTTGATCGCCACCACCCTCAGATCGTCGCGGCGCTGGTCGATGAGTGCGCGCAGAACAAGCCGTCCGATGCGTCCGAAGCCGTTGATGGCAAGGGTGGTGGTCATGGTCGCTCTCCCGCAAGTGGTTGCGGTGGCGCTAACACATGTTGGCGCTAACGTCAATGCGGGGAGGGCGGCGCGTTCCCGCGCCGTCCGTCGCCCTGCTGTGTCAGATCAGGCGGCCCATCGCCCCGGCTACATCGGCCATGCGGCAGGAAAAGCCCCATTCGTTGTCATACCAGGCCAGCACGCGCACGGTGCGGCCGCCGACGACCTTGGTCTGGTCGGGGGCGAAGATCGACGAATAGTTGGTGTGGTTGAAGTCGATCGAGACCTTGGGTTCCGGATCATAGGCCAGCACATGACCCATCGCGCCGGCCGCCGCCTCGCGCATGATCTCGTTGATCTCGGCCACGGTCACCGACTTGCCGGCGACAAAGGTCAGGTCCACCGCCGAGACATTCGGCGTCGGCACCCGGATCGAGGTGCCGTCGAGCTTGCCGGCCAGTTCCGGCAGCACCTCGCCCAGCGCCTTGGCAGCCCCTGTCGAGGTGGGGATCATCGCCATCGCCGCCGAACGCGCGCGGTAGAGGTCCTTGTGGCGGCGGTCCAGCGTCGGCTGGTCGCCGGTATAGGAATGGATCGTCGTCATGATGCCGGACTCGATCCCCACGGCATCGTTGAGCACCTTGGCCAGCGGGGCGAGGCAGTTCGTCGTGCAGGACCCGTTCGACACCACCAGATGTTCGGCGGTCAGGCTGCGGTGGTTGACGCCATAGACGATGGTCTTGTCGGCGCGCTTGGCCGGGGCTGAAACCAGCACCCGCTTGGCGCCGCGGCCCAGATGCACGGCGGCCTTGTCGCGGTCATTGAACTTGCCGGTGCATTCGAGCACGACGTCCACCCCCTCCCAATCCAGCTCGTCCGGATTGTAGGTCGACATCACCCGGATCGGCCCACGGCCCAGATCCAGCGTATTGCCCTCGACCCGCACGATGCCGGGGAACCGGCCATGGACCGAGTCGTATTTCAGCAGGTGCGCGTTGGTTTCGATCGGCCCGGTGGCGTTGATGGCGACCACTTCGACATCGTTGCGTGCGCTCTCGGCGATATGCGCCAGCGTGCAGCGCCCGATGCGGCCAAATCCGTTGATGCCGATGGTGATGGTCATGGGTGCGTCTCCGACATTGGGTCACGGGGGCGGCGGGTCATGGGGCGCCCGGCCGCGCGGTGCTGGTTTCGATATACCGGTCGGACTGTGGCTAAGAAAGGGCGAAAAGCGATATTTCGCAAGGCGTTAGCGCAAACCGCCCCCGAATGCGCCATGTTTGCGATAACGCGTGACCGTGTCTTGCGGCATTGGGGCGCCATTGCAAAGCCACGCGCACCTGCCTATGACGGCGGGGCAATCCGGCAGAGGGCCATTCCGTGTACGAAATGCTACTGGTGATTTATCTGGTCATTCTGAATGTCACGGGATTCGTCGTCTTCGCCTGGGACAAGCGGGCCTCGATCCGGGGCGACTGGCGGGTGCCCGAAGACCGGATGCTGGCCATAGCCTTTCTCGGCGGCTCGATCGGCGCCAAGATCGGCCAGATGCTGCTGCGCCACAAGACCCGCAAGGAGCCGTTCCGCCAGCAGCTCAACGGCATTCTGGCGGTGCAGATTGTGGCGATGGCCGCGCTGTTCGCCATCTGGGTGCTGGCGCGGGGATAAGGGTTGCGCTGGGGGTTTTCTCCACCGGCTTACCCCGCCAATGCCCCGCGCAGCACCTTGAGGAACTGGTCCACCAGTGCCTCGGTCGTCGACCACGACGCCACCAGACGGCACTGATGCGGATGATCCGGGCCGGCGCCGGCGGGGGGCGGGGCGGGCCAGTCGTAATACATCGCGCCAGCGGCACGCAGGGCGTGATGGGCGCGCAACGGGAACTCGGCAAACAGCATGTTGCCACCGCGCGGATGCACCAGCCGCACGCCTGCCGCCATCAGCCCGGCCTCCAGCCGCTCGGCCATCGCGTTGGCGTGGCGGGCCAGCGACAGCCACAGATCGCCCTCCAGATAGGCCGCCATCTGCGCGCTGAGATAGCGGTGTTTCGACGGCAGATGCCCGCCGCGCTTGCGCCGCAACTCGAAGTCCCAGGCGCGGGCCGGGTCAAACAGGATCACCGCCTCGACCCCCATCAGCCCGTTCTTGGTGCCGCCAAAGGACAACACATCGACCCCGGCCTTCCACGTCATCTCGGCGGGCGTGCAGCCTTCGGCGACCAGCGCATTGGCAAAGCGCGCGCCATCCAGATGCACCGGCAGGCCCTGCGCCTTGGCCATGGCGGCGAGTTCGGCGATCTCGGCCACCGAATAGCGTGCGCCGCGTTCGGTCAGGTTGGTCAGCGACAGAATGCCCGGCTGCGCGTGATGCACGCCGCCCCCGGCCCGTGCCAGCGTCGCGGCCAGCGACGACGGGTCGATGCGCGCGTCGGGGCCGTCCAGCAGCGTCAGCTTGGCCCCCCCGGCATAGAATTCCGGTGCGTTGCACTCGTCTTCCTCGATATGGGCGTGGCGGTGGCAATAGACCGCACTCCACGGCTGGACCATCGTGGCGATCGCCAGCGAATTGGCCGCGGTGCCGGTGGCGACGAGGTAGACCGCCGCCTCGGGCGCCTCGAACACCTGCCGCAACCGGTCGCGCACCTTCACCATCAGGGCATCCGCGCCGTAGCCCATGGAGAACCCGTCATTGGCCTGTGCCAGCGCCGTCAGGATCTGTTCGGGCACGCCCGAGGTATTGTCAGAGGCAAAGAACATCAGGTTTCCTCGTCGATGATGTAATCTTCCCAATCGTCTTCCGGGATCTCGAATTCGCCCAGGGTCTGGCCGCGCACGCTGATCCCGGCGCGGTGCACCGACTCGGGATCGCCCGAGACCAGCGGGTGCCAGTCGGCCAGCCCGCGCCCCTCGTTCAGGCGGCGATAGGCGCAGCTTTTGGGCATCCAATAGGCGATCTCGTCCAGCGTCGCGGGGGTCAGCACCACGCATTCCGGCACGATCGACCTGCGGATCGCATAGTTCGAGCACTGACAGGTGGCGTCGTCGAGCAACCGGCAGGCGATGCGGGTGAACCAGACCTCGCCGGTGTCGGCGTCTTCCAGCTTGTTCAGGCAACACTTGCCGCAGCCGTCGCACAAGGCCTCCCATTCGCGGGGGGTCATCTTGGTCAGCGGGACGGTTTCCCAGAACCGCGGGCGCAGGGGGGCGGGCTTTTTCATGCCGCAGACCCTATGCCGGTTCACCGCGCAAAGGAAAGGGGGGACAGGCCGCGCGCCTCAGGCCCGCGCCAGAATCGCCCTCGCCTGTGCGCTGTCGGCGTCCATCTGGGCGATCAGCGCGGGCAACACGTTGAACCGCGCCTCTGGGCGCAGATAATCAACCAGCGCGACCGAAAGTGGCGTGCCGTAAAGATCGCCCTTGAAATCAAAGAGATGCACCTCAAAGTTCGGCGCGTTGACACCAAACATCGGCCGCACGCCCAGACTGGCGACGCCGTCATAGAGGCCCTGATGCGGCCCGGCCAACACCTCGACCTTGACCGCATAGACCCCCAGCCGCGGCAGGTGCAGCCCCTCGACCGCCATGTTCGCCGTCGGATACCCCAGTTCGCGGCCGCGCTTTTCGCCGTGCAACACCGCGCCGTCGATGCGGTGGCGGTGGCCCAGCATGTCGGCGGCGTCCTGCACCCGGCCCTCGGCCAGCGCCACGCGGATCGCCGTCGAGGAAATCGCCCCCTCGCCGCCGCCGACCAGCGGCTGCACGGTGACCTCAAACCCAAGGCGGCGGCCCAATGTGGTCAGCCCCTCGGCATCGCCCGCGCGACCCTTGCCAAAGCGGAAATCGGCGCCGACCACGACATGGCGGATGCCCAGCCCCTCGGCCAGCACCTGCCGGGCGAACTCCTCAGCGCTCAGCGCGGCCAGTTCGCGGCTGAAGGGCAGCTCATAGAGAACATCAACCCCCAGCTTTGCCAGCCGGTTGCGCCGCGACTCGGCGTTCATCAGGCGAAAGGGCGGGGCGTCCGGGGCAAAGACCTGACGCGGATGCGGCTCGAACGTGACCACGCCCAGCGGCAAGCCGGGCCGCCGCGCGGCGTCGATCACCGAGCGGTGCCCGCGGTGCACGCCGTCGAAATTGCCCATCGCCACCGATGCGCCCCTCAGCGCCGGGTCGAGCCCTGTCCAGTTGGTCAGTGTCTGCATCCTGCCCCGCGGCCCCGCCGCGCGGCGGGTCAGTCGAACTTGCGGCTGGGCGCCAGAACCAGCGCCTCGCCCTTTAGCACGGTGGTATTGCCCACCAGACACCGACAATCAAGGGTCACCCGCCGACGCGAATAGTCGATCTCGCGCACCGAGACCTCGGCCAGCACCACGTCGCCCGGCCGCACTGGCGCGAGGAACTTCAGGCTTTGCCCCAGATAGATCGTGCCGTGGCCCGGCAGTTGCTCGCCGATCACCGCCGAGATCAGCCCGGCGGTCAGCATGCCATGGGCGATTCGTCCCTCGAAGATGGTGTCGCGGGCGTAGTCGTCATCCAGATGCACCGGGTTGCGGTCGGTCGAGACCTCGGCGAACAACTCGATGTCGCGGTTGGTGATTTCCTTGCGCAGATGGCGCATCAGACCGACCTCGAGATCCTCGATGCAGATCGTGCCCCTTGGGTAGTTGTCGTGTTGGTGGCTGTCGAGCATGGCGGGATTTCCGGTTTTGGCGTCCATCGGGACTCTCATGGTCTTGTTGCAGTGCAGCATAGCGCCCGCGTCGGAGTGGCGCAAGATGGCGCGGTAATAAAACATCCTGAATGGTCAAAAAGTCGCAATATAATTGCGTGGTGAATTTTTTGTGCCACCGGGTTCCCCTCGCGTGGCATTCGGGCTAGCCATCGCCTTGTGATCTTGAACAGGTGCAGGAATGGCCGAGCGCAGCAAGACCCTCTGGGCGGCGGTGGCGATGGTGACACTGGCCGGGGCGATGGCCTCGGCGCAGGTGGGCAAGCTGCCGCCGGCGATGCCCTTGATCCGCGCCGACATCGGCTTTGGTCTGGTCGCAGGGGGGTTTGTGCTGTCGCTGTTCAACCTGCTGGGCCTCAGCGTGGCCGTGCTGCTGGGCGGCATGGCGGACCGGGTCGGGCGGGTGCGGCTGGTCGGCTGGGGCTTTGCCTGCCTATGCCTCGGCGGCGCGGCGGGCGCGCTGGCACCGGGCTTGGTCGGGCTGATGGCCAGCCGGTTGATCGAGGGTGTCGGCTTTGTCGCGGTCACCGTGGCGCTGCCCTATGTGATGGCGCTGGCGGCGGCGCCGCGCGACCGTGGCCTGGTGCTGGGGGTCTGGAGCATCTATCACCCCTTGGGCATGGCGCTGGCGATGCTGGCGGCGCCGGTGCTGCTGCACTGGATGGGCTGGCGGGCACTGTGGTGGGTGATCGCGGCGCTGTGCCCGCTGGTCGGCTGGGCAGTGCTGCGGCAGATGCGGCGGCTGGACCTGCCGCCGCCGGGCAACGCTGCCTTTCTGGGGCTGGCCAAGGACGCCTTTGCCAACCGCGGGTTCCAGTTGATCGCGCTGGTCTTTGGTGCCTATGCGTTCCAATGGGCGACGCTGATGGCTTGGCTGCCGACCTTTCTGACCGAGAGCTTCGGCGCCGATCTGCGCGGTGCCGGGCTGGTGACGGCGCTGGTGGTGCTGGTCAATGTGCCGGGCTGCCTGTTCGGAGGGCTGCTGGTGCGGCGCGGTGCCCGGGCGACACCGATGGTGCTGGTGGCGACCGGGATCATGGCGCTGGCGACGCTGGGGATTTTCCTGCCCGGCCTGCCGGATGCCGCACGGATCGGCGCGGCGCTGGGGTTCTCGTTCTTTGGCGGGTTGATCCCGCCCAGCCTGTTCACCGCCGTCCCACGGGTTGCGCCCAGCCTGCGCCATGTCAGCGCGGGCAACGGCATGCTGATGCAGGGCTCGGCGCTGGGCCAGTTCATCGGCGCGCCACTGGTCGCCTGGGCGGTGGCGCTGGGGCAGGGCGACTGGTCCTGGGCGCTGGGGCCGATGCTGGGGTTCTCGGCACTGACAGCGCTGGGCGGCGTGCTGATGCGGCGGGTGTGAGGCGGGACGGCGTGGGGCTGCGGCCGGCCCGGGGGGCGCTGCCCCCCGACCCCCGGGATAGTTGAGGCACAAAGATCCGGGGGGTCTGGTTTCGCCTCAGGCGAGGCGGCCCATTGAGAAGCGGGGCGAGAGCCCCTCGGCCGTGAGCCAGTCGGTCAGCGCCTGCGGGTCGGGCGCGGCGGGGTCGGTGCCGAAGCGATGCGCCTCAAGTCCGCCGGTGATGAAGAGCGCGTCGATCCCCTCACCCATCGCGCCGCGCAGATCGGTGCGCACGCCGTCGCCGATCGCCAGAACCGCGTCATTGTCGACGCTGATCCCCCGGGCGGCCAACTGGCTGCGCGCCACGTCATAGATCGGCGGATGCGGCTTGCCAAAGGACAGCACGGTGCCGCCCATCTCCTCATAGAGTTGCGCCAGCGCCCCGGCGCAGTAGATCCGCGTCTCGCCGACATCGACCACCAGATCGGGGTTGGCGCAGAGCATCGGCAGGCCCCGCACCTTGGCGCCCAGAAAGCGGGCGCGGTAGTCATCGGGTGTATCGGTGAATTCGTCAAAGGGGCCGGTGCAGAGGATCCCCTCGGCCTGATCGAGTTGCACGCGCTGGATCGGCGGCTGGTCCTGCAGCCAGTCGGGGATCATCGAAAAGAGATCCTCGTCCTTGCCCGGCCCCAGATGCCACAGCTTGCGCCCCGCCGCGCCCTGCAGCATCGCCACCTGCGTCGCATCGCCCGAGGCGGCGATCACGTCCCAGGCGTTGGCGGGCAACCCCATCTGCTCCAGCCTGGCCTGCACCGCATGGTGGGTGCGCGGGGCGTTGGTCAGCAAGACCACCGCGCCGCCCTTGGCGCGAAAGGCCTGCAGGGCGGCAACGGCCTCGGGGAACAGGGCCTTGCCATTGTGCAGGCAGCCCCAGAGGTCGCAGTAGAGCACGTCGTATCGGTCCGAGATATCGGCCAGAGAAGCGATGAGCTGGGTCACATTTGGTCCTTCTGGCGTTGACGGCAGGCGGCACGGGGGTAATCTCGCGCTTCCATCACCGACAAGGCAAAGCAATGCAAGACCCGATCGACCCCGTCAAACTGGACCGACTGGCCGAAGTGGCCATCCGGATCGGCCTGAACCTGCAACCGGGGCAGGAATTGATCCTGACGGCGCCGGTCGGTGCGCTGCCGCTGGTGCGCCGGATCGCCGAGCATGCCTATCGCGCGGGCGCCTCGCTGGTGACGCCGATCCTGAGCGACGATGCGGTGACGCTGGCGCGCTATCGCCATGCCCGGCCTGAGGCCTTTGATGCCGCTGCCGGCTGGCTTTACGACGGGATGGCGGCCGGGTTCGACGCTGGTGCCGCGCGGCTGGCGGTCACCGGGGGCGACCCGATGCTGCTGGCGGGCGAGGACCCCGACAAGGTCTCGCGCGCCAACCGGGCGGTGGCGCGGGCCTATTCGTCGGCGCGCGACCGCATCACCCGCTTCGCCACAAACTGGACCATCGTCGCATGGCCCGATCTGGCCTGGGCGCGGCTGGTTTCGCCGGGGCTGGACGAATATGCGGCGCAGCGGCGGCTGGCGGAGGCGATCTTTGCCGCCTCGCGGGTGGATGACGACAGCGCCGTCGCCAACTGGCAGGCGCATAACGCCGGGCTGGGGCAGCGGGCGGCGTGGCTGGACGGGCAGAACTTTGCCGCGTTGCAGTTCACCGGGCCGGGCACCGACCTGAACGTCGGGCTGGCCGAGGGGCACAAATGGGTGGCGGGCGCGACCGAGACCCTCTCGGGCATCCTGTGCAACCCGAATATCCCCACCGAAGAGGTCTTTACCACCCCGCACCGGCTGCGCGTCAGTGGGCAGGTGACGGCGACCAAGCCGCTGTCGCACATGGGCACGTTGATCGACAACATTGCCGTGCGGTTCGAGGACGGGCGCATCACCGAGGCCCGCGCCACCCGGGGCGAGGCGGTGCTGCACAAGGTGCTCGATACCGATGAGGGCGCGCGGCGGCTGGGCGAGGTGGCGCTGGTGCCGCATGGCTCGCCGATCTCGCAATCGGGGATGCTGTTCTACAACACGCTCTTCGACGAAAACGCTGCCAGCCATATCGCGCTGGGTCAGTGCTATTCGACCTGCTTTCAGGGTGGCGAGACGATGGACGAGACCGAGGTCGCCCGCCGCGGCGGCAACGCCAGTGCGATCCACATCGACTGGATGATCGGCTCGGACCGCGTGGATGTCGACGGCGTCACGCAGGACGGGCGGCGCGTGCCGGTGATGCGCAAGGGGGGCTGGGTCTGACCGACCTCAGCCGCCGCCGATCAGCGCCCCCGCCGCAAAGACCAGCGCGCCGCCCAGCACGACCTGAAAGGTGGCGCGCAGGAAGGGGGTCTGCATGAAGCGGTGCTGGATCCAGACGATCGCCCAGAGTTCGATGAAGACCACGGCAAAGGCCAGCAGCGTCGCGGTCCAGAAATTCGGGATCAGATAGGGCAGGGCATGACCCAGCCCGCCCAGGGTGGTCATCACCCCGGCGGAAATCCCGCGCTTGACCGGCGAGCCCCGGCCGGAAAGCTGTCCGTCGTCGCTGGCGGCCTCGGTAAAGCCCATCGAGATGCCCGCACCGACCGAGGCGGCGAGGCCGACCAGAAAGGTCGTATGGGTGTCTTGCGTGGCAAAGGCGGTGGCAAAGATCGGCGCCAGCGTCGAGACCGAGCCGTCCATCAGCCCGGCCAGCCCCGGTTGCACCCAGGTCAGCAGGAACTGCCGCCGCGCGACGACATCCTCGGTCTGGCGCGCGTCGCTGTCGAGATGCCGGTCCTCGAGGTCGCGCGCGGCGTTCTCGTGCGCGGCCTCGGCGGCGGCCAGATCGCCCAGCAGCTTGCGTGTCGCGGCGTCCGAGGTGCGCTGGGCGGCGATCTCGTAAAATGACTGCGCCTGCCGTTCCATCGCCTCGGCCTCGCCGCGGATCATCTCCAGCGTCATGCCTTCCATCAGCCAGACCGGCTTGCGGGCATAGAATCCGGCGACATGCTCGCGGCGGATCAGCGGGATCACGTCGCCGAACCGGATGCGGTGCAGGGCGATCAGGCGCTGGCGGTGGCGATCCTCTTCCTCGGCCATGCCGTCGAAGACGGCGGCGCTGGCCGGGTAATCGGCGCGCAGCCGCTCGGCATAGCTGCGATAGATCCGCGAATCGTCCTCTTCCGAGGAAATCGCCAGCGCGAGGATTTCCTGCTCGGTCAGATCGCGGAAACGGCGGCGGCTGCCATAGTGAAACATCGGGGGCCTTTGAGGTTCTGTCGGGCCAGCCTAGACAGCCCGGCGGACCGGGGCAAGAGGGCGGCTGGTCGCATGTCCCACGCAGGGGACATTTCGCCAGTTGAGCAATTTCAAGGGGTTGTCCGCGCGGGTTAACCTTTTGGCAAGGGTTGCGACGCAGATTGCGCCCGCGTGGCACGGGGCGATCAGCCGCCGCGCTCCATACGGAACCCGCTGAGCCGGTCATGCCAGGGCGCGGCGCCGCGCAGCAGCGGCCAAAGGTAATAGCCCAGGCAGACCCCGGCCCCGGTGGCGGCGAGGGTCAGCGCGCTGGCGAAATCCCACAGGATCGGCGGCGCCAGCAAGCCCCGCGCGGCAGCCAGGCTCAGCAGCGGCGGCAGCGCCAGCGGGCCGAGGCGCAAGACCTCGCGCAGCGCCGCGCGGCGCGGCGGGCCCAGAAGATGCAGGCCCATCAGCGCCTTGCCCGGACTGCGCCGCCCGCTGGCGCTCAGCGCGGCGCTGCCAAGGCCCAGCACCAGCAGCACCAACAGGCCGGGCAGACCCGACAGGTCAGGCGCCGGGGTCAGGTCAGGTTGCACGGGCTGGCGCAGGGCACGCGAGGGGACCGCGGTGCCGGGGGTCTCGAACACCGCGACCAGATCGGCGCCATCGCCAAGGCCCAGCAGCCGCCCGTGGCACAGGCGAACCAGCGCGAGGCGCTCGCCCTCGCCGCGCGCGGCCAGCAGCCAGTCAGGCGGCGCGACCGGCTGACAGTCGGTGCTGCGGGCAAAGGGCAGGGGCAAAGGCAGGCGCAGGCCGCTGTCGCGCAGCGGCAACGCGGCCAGCACGACCAGCGCCCAGGCGAGGGCGGCATCGACGGCAAGCGCCAAGGCGCGGCGCAGGGCGGTGCGGGGCGCCCTGCTGGCCGGCCCGGCGCGCCCGCGCTGGCCCTTGGGCGCCATGGCTCAGCCGGTGAACCGGGACATCACCAGCGTCGCATTGGTGCCGCCAAAGCCAAAGCTGTTCGACAGGATCGAGTCATGCTCGACCCCCTCGCGCAACTCGGTGCAGATCTCATGCGCGTGGATCGCGGGGTCCAATTGGGTGACGTTGATCGAAGGCGCGATGAAATTGCCCTGCATCATCAACAGGCTATAGATCGCCTCGTGCACGCCGGTCGCGCCGAGGGAATGGCCGGTCAACGACTTGGTCGAGGCGATCGGCGGCACCGCGCCCTCGCCAAAGACCCGGCGGATCGCCTGCACCTCGGTCACGTCGCCCGCCGGGGTCGAGGTGCCATGCGCGTTGATATAGGTGATCTTGCGACCCTTGGGCAGGGTGTCCAGCGCCAGACGCATCGACCGCTCGCCGCCCTCGCCACTGGGCGCCACCATGTCGTGCCCGTCCGAGGTGGCGCCGTAGCCGGTGACCTCGGCATAGATCTTGGCGCCGCGCGCAAGGGCATGGCCCAGCTCCTCCAGCACCACCACGCCGCCGCCGCCCGCGATGACAAATCCGTCGCGCGTGGCGTCAAAGCTGCGGCTGGCGGTGGTCGGGGTGTCGTTGTATTTCGACGACATCGCGCCCATCGCGTCGAACAGGCACGACAGCGTCCAGTCCAGCTCTTCACCGCCGCCGGCAAAGACGATGTCCTGCTTGCCCATCTGGATCAGCTCGACACCATTTCCGATGCAATGCGCCGAGGTCGAACAGGCCGAGGTGATCGAATAATTGACGCCCTTGATCTTGAAGGGCGTGGCCAGACAGGCCGAATTGGTCGAGGACATGCAGCGCGTCACCATGAAGGGACCCATCCGCTTGGGCGCGCCCTTCTCGATGACGGTGGTATGCGCGATGAAGAAATTCGAGGTCGAGGGGCCGCCCGAGCCCATGATCAACCCGCTGCGGGGGTTCGACACATCGCCGGGCTCCAGCCCGGAATCGGCAATCGCCTGCTGCATGGACAGAAAGTTATAGGCCGCCCCCGGCCCCATGAAGCGCAGGTCGCGCTTGTCGATATGGTCTTCCAGCACGATCTGCGGCTTGCCGTGGACCTGACTGCGGAACCCGTGCTCGGCGTAGTCCGGCGAAAACACCACACCCGAGCGCCCGGCGCGCAGGCTGGCCTCGACTTCGGAGGTGGAATTGCCGATCGGCGAGATGATCCCGATCCCGGTGATGACGACACGACGCATGGGAACTCCCTCTGGCTATCCTTCGGGATTTAGCGGCAGGACGGGGCAAATGCCACCGCATAATTTGTCGCCACACCGAGGTTGCGGTTTGGGGGCGCTGCCCCCGTCGGGCCAAGGCCCGACTCCCCCGGGATAGTTAAGGCACAAAGATGGGCGGTTAACGCCGTCTTAACGCCCCCCATCTTTGCTCTTCAACTATCCTCAGGGGGGTGAGGCCGCAGGCCGAGGGGGGCGCGAGCGCCCCCCTGACCCGGCCCGACACAGGGTGCGCGGCCTCAGCTTTCGCTCAGCGCCACCTTCATGTCCTTGACGACATAGATCACCTCGCCGTCGGCCTCGACGATGCCGTCCGCCACGCCCATGGTCAGGCGGCGGGTGCTCAGCGCCTTGGTGAAATCGACCTTGTAGGTCAGCATCCTGCGGTCCGGGCGCACCATGCCGGTCAGCTTGACCTCGCCCACGCCCAAGGCATAGCCGCGCCCCAGCCAGCCGCGCCAGCCGAGGTTGAAGCCGGTCAGTTGCCACAGGCCGTCAAGCCCGAGGCAGCCCGGCATGATCGGATTGCCGGGGAAATGGCAGTCAAAGAACCACAGCTCGGGGGTGATGTCGAATTCGGCCACCACATGCCCCTTGCCATGCAGCCCGCCGTCGCCGGAAATCTCGGTGATGCGGTCCATCATCAGCATCGGCGGCGCCGGAAGTTGGGCATTGCCGGGGCCAAAGAGTTCGCCACGCGCGCAGGCCAGCAGGGCGTCCTTGTCGAACTGGGTCGGAAATTGCGCCATGTGCTCCTCCGGTGGCGGTGTTTTCCTCCTCTAGCATTCAAATTTCCGCGCTGACAAGCCGATCAGCCCTTGCAAAGCGTGTGCATCGGCTGGCGGGGGGATTGAAACGGCGTGGCTTTGGGTCCAATATCGGTATCATGAGCACCAATCTCGCCTTAACGCCCGACTCTGTCCGTCACCGCGCTGCCGATTGGCTGACGCGAGCGGGGTTGCGCCCGACGCGCCAGCGGCTGTCGCTGGCCGCGCTGCTGGTGGGCGACGGCGAGGACCGCCATGTCACGGCCGAGGGGCTCTATGCCGCCGCGGTCGCCGATGGCGAGAAGGTGTCGCTGGCGACCGTCTACAACACGCTGCGGGCGTTTTGCGAGGCGGGGATCCTGAACGAGATCACCGTGGACGCCTCGCGCAGCTATTTCGACACCCGCATCGACGACCATCCGCATTTCTTCTGGGAAGACAGCCAGAGCCTGACCGACGCCCCCTCGGATCAACTGGAGATCCTGCGTCTGCCGCGCCCCCCCGAAGGCAGCCGGATCGCGCGCGTCGATGTGGTGATCCGCCTGCGCCGCACGGCCTGACCGACCGGCATGCTGTCCTATCAACACGCCTATCACGCGGGCAATCTGGCCGACGTGCACAAGCACGCGCTGCTGGCGTGGATGCTGGCCTATCTGACAGCCAAGGACAAGCCGCTGACCTATCTGGAAAGCCACGCCGGGCGCGGCCTCTATGATCTGGGCGCGGCCGAGGCGATCAAGACCGGCGAGGCGGCGATGGGCATCGCGCGGCTGGAGGGGGCCTTGCCCGCCGACCACCCGTACCGCCGGGTGCTGGCGCAGGTGCGCAGCGCCCATGGGCCGACGGCCTATCCCGGCTCGCCCTTGATCGCGGCGCTGATGCTGCGCGACAGCGACACGGTTCATCTGGCCGAACGCCACCCGCAGGAACATGCGGCGCTGGCGATGGCCATGCTGGGCTTTGCCGCGCGGGTGCACAAGGTGGACGGCTTTGCCAAGATGATCGAACTGACCCCGCCGATGCCACGGCGCGGACTGATGCTGATCGACCCCAGTTATGAAACCGCCGGGGATTATGACGGCATGGCGCATTTCATCGGGGTGGTGGCGCGCAAGTGGAACGTCGGCATCCTCGCGCTGTGGTATCCGCTGCTGGCCGACGCCCGCCACGCGCCAATGCTGGCAGCCCTGGGCGAGGCGCATCCCGACGCCCTGCGCCATGAGATCCGCTTTCCCCCGGCGCGGGACGGCCACCGGATGCTGGGCTCGGGGATGGTCGTGCTCAACCCGCCCTGGGGTCTGGCCGACGAGGCGGCGCGACTGACCAAGGTCTTTGGGGCGCTGCCGCGGAGCGGTTGACGGGCTGCCAGTCGTTCATCGCCCCTTTGACCGGGCGCGCGCGGGGCGTTCCGCCACCGCGCCAGGGCAGGGGGCATTCTGCCCCCTCTTGGCTGCGCCAATTCACCCCCTGAGGAGAGTTGAAGAGCAAAGAGGGGGGGCGGGATTTCCCATCTTTGCTCTGAAAATATCCACGGGGATTCCAAAGGGGCCCGTGGGCCCCTTTGGGCGGGTGCGGGTGGCAACCCGCGCGGGGCGAGGGGGCTCGATGCCCCCGAGCCCCGCTGACCCTTACACCGCCTTTTTCAGCGCCTCGACCAGATCGGTCTTTTCCCAACTGAACCCGCCATCCGCCTGCGGCGCGCGGCCGAAATGGCCATAGGCCGAGGTACGCGCATAGATCGGCTTGTTCAGCCCCAGATGCGTGCGGATGCCGCGCGGGGTCAGGTCCATGCAGGTGGAGACGGCGCGCTCGATCACGTCGTCGGGCACGAGGCCGGTGCCGTGCGTGTCGACATAGATCGACAGCGGTTTGGCGACGCCGATCGCATAGGAGATCTGCAGCGTGCAGCGTTTCGCCAGCCCTGCCGCGACCACGTTTTTCGCCAGATAGCGCGCGGCATAGGCGGCCGAGCGGTCGACCTTGGTCGGGTCCTTGCCGGAAAACGCACCGCCGCCATGCGGGGCCGCGCCGCCGTAGGTGTCGACAATGATCTTGCGCCCGGTCAGTCCGGCGTCGCCATCCGGCCCGCCGATGACGAAGGTGCCGGTCGGGTTGACCCACCATTCGGTCTTGTCGCTGATCCAGCCCGAGGGCAGCACTTCGCGGATATAGGGTTCGACGATGGCGCGGATGTCGTCCGAGGTCTGGCTTTCAAAGGCGTGCTGGGTGCTCAGCACGATCGAGGTCACCTCGACCGGCTTGCCATCCTCATACCGCACCGAAAGCTGCGATTTGGCATCGGGGCGCAGGGTCGGTTCGGCGCCGGATTTTCGCGCCTCGGTCAGGCGGCGCAGGATGGCGTGGGCATACTGGATCGGCGCCGGCATCAGTTCGGGGGTTTCATCCACCGCATAGCCGAACATGATGCCCTGATCGCCCGCGCCGTCGCGGTTCACCCCTTGGGCGATATGCGCCGATTGTTCGTGCAGGAAGTTCAGCACATGCAGGGTGTTCCAGTGGAACTTGTCCTGTTCATAGCCGATGTCCTTGATGCAGTCGCGGGCGATCTGCGGGATGCGGCCCATGTAGTCCTTGAGGCGCTCAGGGTCCGACAGGCCGACTTCGCCGCCGACCACCACCATCGACGA
>Ga0209573_1000587_pt1 | contig 72950 bp, 67 predicted proteins | sample TNRBio252014_DNA_FD_185870 | JGI IMG/M metagenome (GOLD analysis project Ga0209573, IMG submission 185870) | Wastewater treatment Type I Accumulibacter community from EBPR Bioreactor in Madison, WI, USA - TNR Reactor_6/25/2014_ DNA (SPAdes)... | ecosystem: Engineered > Bioreactor > EBPR >...
GACATTAACCTATTAACGAACGAAAACCATCATCTCAAGAATCGAATCGTACTCATGGAAGAGCAAGTGCGCCTACTCCAAAACCTGCTTGAGAAATTTACTCCCCACGTCTAAATTCAATTTCTAATTTGTTTTGGGGCAGGCTTTATTTTTTTAAGACGATCCGCACGATGTCTTCTTCCCCTATGCTGTCGAAGCGTTTACTGTTGTAGTAACCTAAGCCGTTGCTCGCATCGTAATAAAAGTCGCATTCGTCGGCGGGGGAATTGATGGGATAGCCTAAGTTTTCGGGGCGCGACCAGCCCGTTTCCGTTTTATTACACATGAAAATATCATCACCACCGAAACCGTCCAAGCCGTTGGAAGTGAAAAAGAAATAACCGCCTCCGTTGGTGATGAAGGGGTCGTATTCATCGCCCGGCGTGTTGAAGTTCGTTCCCATGTTTTTGGGAGGCGACCATTTGCCGTCTTTTTTTTCTGAATAATAAAGATCGTAGCCGCCGAAGCCACCCGAGCGGTCGGAAGCAAAATAGATCATATTACCATCCGCACTGATGCACCCCCACGAATCGCAATAACCCGAATTGAGAGCCGATAATTCAACAGGGACTGTCCATTGATCGTTTTCCCAAGTGGTAATGAATAGCTTTGCTTTCGGCGTACCGGAAGAAATGGCGGGATGGCGGGCAAAAACCATCGTCTTCCCATCAGCAGTGAGACTGCATTCGCGTTCATGGTCGGGCGTATTGACGGGTGCGCCGATGTTTTGGGGTGCTTTCCAGCCCGAGTCCGTGAGTTCGGCGACGTAAATATCCGCTCCGTAGCCGAAGGAGGCTTGTTCTTGCTTGCCGCCCGTGCATCCTTCCCTATGCGAACAGAAGTACATGAGTTGTTTGCCGTCCCGATGGGTGAAAAAAGGATTAAAGTCCTGCCCCGTACTATTGACGGTTGCGCCGATGTTTTGAGGAGTATGGTGGTGGGGATTCAGGATGGCTTTTTCGGCGAAGGTGGCTTTGCGTTCGTTTTTGCGGGCTTCGGCTACGATGTGTTCGTTGGCGTGGGAGGATTTCAAGAAGTTCCGATAATGGGGTAAGGCTTTCGCATATTCGGTTTGGTAAAAGTAGCTTTCCGCCAGATAAAATTGCAAAGCGGGGTCGCCTTTCGGGTTTCGGTTAAGGGCTTTGAGCAGGCTTTGATTGCACTGATTATATTTTTTTAAGGAATAAAGGGCAATTCCTTTGAAATAGAGCGCGTCGTAGTTCAGTGAATCATTTTTCAGCACTTGGTCATATTGTAATACAGCCTGCTCCATTTTGCCCTTTACGAAGAGTAGATGCCCCTGCTCCAGCGCATTTTGCCCGGCAAGGCTGTTCATCACGCCTAAGAAAAGACAGCTTATTAATATATATTTCCAACGGAACATCTTGCCCTTTGATTAAAGATGTATGCTATTTTTATCAAAGATAGTTCGTTTTTACTTCCGCAAACTCACCTTACCTGTCTTTTCTAAACGTTCCATCACTTTGTCCATCGTTTTGGTGATGACGGCTTCCTCTAAGGTCTGTTTCGGGTCGGAAAGGGTGATCGCTACCGCATAGCTGACCTCCGTGCTGTCCTTCGGCTGATAGACATCGAAAATGTCCACCGAATGAATCAGATTTTTACCCCCCTCACGGATCGCCTGTTCGATTTCCGCATAACTAATGCCCGGACGCACCAGCATACTCAAATCCCGCCGTACAGACGGAAACTTGGATAGTTCGGTATAGGTGATCTTTTGTTTCTTGGCGTGGTCGTAAACCGCCTGCCAGTCTATCGAAGCATAGAAGACCTCCGCCTTCACGTCAAAGGCTTTCGTAACGCTGTTTTTCACCTTCCCCACCTTGCCGATGCTCTTTTTATGAAGCATTAACTCCTGCCCGTAGGAAAGTTCCGCATCTTCAGTCACAATTCGGAAGGAAAGCGGCAATCCCAACCGATCAAAAAGGCTCTCTATCTTGCCTTTTAGGTCGAAATAATCGGTGTCGGAACTTTTCGTTTGCCAGTGATCGGGCTTACTTTTCCCTGAAACGTAGAGGGCTAAACGGCTTTCCTCCATGAATTGACCACCTTCGGCATGATAGATTTTCCCTAATTCAAACAAACGAATATTACTTTGCTGGCGGTTGAGGTTATGAGTGATGACTTCCAAGCCGGATGGTAACATACTTTCCCGCATAACCGCTGTCTCTTCACTCAAAGGGTTGAGCATAACCACAGCCGTCTCGCTTTGGCGATTCATCGGTCCCAAAGAATTGGTACGAATCTCATAAAAACCGGATGCAGAAAGCTGATTCAGGACGCGCTCTTGGAAACGGTGGGCTTCATCGCTGTCAGAAAAGTTAGGGCTGATCTTGATCTGTGAAGGGATGACGATATTATTTAAGCCGTACTGACGGATCACCTCCTCCACCACATCTTGGAAGCGGGTAACGTCCGTTCGGTAGCGGGGGACAGCCACCGTTGCCTTATCACCCTCCAAATTTTTCACCGCAATATCCAATCGGTTTAAGATCGTAATGATCTGATCCTGCGGGAGGTTCGTTCCCATCAGTTGGTTGGCTTTGGAAAAAGAAAAGGCAATCTCAACGGGACTGAAATCCGCAAAGGCTTGATCCGTAATTTCCGAACACGTACCGCCGGCTATTTCCATGATTAACTGCGCGGCACGAAGCAGTGCATAATTGGTGATATTCGGGTCAGTTCCGCGAGCGAAGCGATACGCCGTTTCGGAAAAAATGCCCTTTTGGGAGGATGTTTTGCGAATGGCGGAGGGCGCGAAATAAGCCGATTCCAAGAAAATGTCGGTTGTAGCATCCGTTACGCCGGAGTTGAGTCCGCCCATCACGCCTGCCATACACAGGGGGCGTTCGGCATCGCAGATCATCAGATCATGCGTTTGAAGGGAATGCTTTTTTTCATCTAAGGTGATAAATTCCGTGCCTTCCGTTACGGTTTGGACGATGATCTTTTGTTGAGCTATTGTTTTGGCATCGAAAGCGTGGAGCGGTTGCCCGATTTCAAACATGACGTAGTTGGTTACGTCCACGATATTATTAATCGGACGCTGACCGATGGTAAGCAGTTGATTTTTCAGCCATTCGGGACTTTCGCCGACTTTAATTCCGCGTATTTTCATGCCTGAATAGCGCGGACAACGCTCGGTATCTTTCACCTCCACCGAAATCGAACAAGGGAACGCAGGTTCCGCCTTTGCATCAGGAAGGTGAATCGGGATGCCGAAGTACGCCGCCAAGTCCCGCGCCACGCCGTAATGACTCATGGCATCGGTTCGGTTGGGTGTAAGACCGATGATAATAATTTGATCCGAATACAAGTTCAATATTTCACTGACGGGCGCACCGACTACACTTTGTTCCGGCAGAACCAATATGCCTTCATGGCTTTTACCTATCCCGAGTTCATCTTCCGCGCAGATCATCCCGAAGGACTCCACGCCCCGAATCTTCGATTTTTTAATGATAATCGGTTCACCTTCGGCGGGATAGAGGGTTGTGCCGATGGTGGCGACGGGTACTTTCTGCCCCTGCGCAACGTTCGGCGCACCGCAAACGATCTGTTGCAGGTCTCCTTTGGGAGCAATCCGCACCGAACAAACCCGCAGCCGGTCGGCATCGGGATGTTGCACCACCGTTTCCACGAATCCGACGACGACCCCCTGCAAGTTACCTTTGACGGTTTCGTAGGGTTCGACGGCTTCGACTTCCAAGCCTAAGAGGGTGAGCTGTTCGATGATTTGGTCATCGGCAAGGGCAGAAAAATCAGCCAAAGAACGCAACCAACGGAGCGAAATATTCATATATCCGAATGAAATGTGCGCAAAAGTACGGAAAGATTAGCAGGAGAAATCCACAGGGGGTTAAGTCTTGTAAAAGAGATGAATAATGTTATTTCAATGATTTAATATAAATATCTAATTCATGTTTATATTTGAATTGGGGTGCATTATGTATGAATACTTTTATTTAAAAATCAAGTTGATGAAAGTGATCCATGACGGCTGTTTTTGGATAATAAATATAACCAATTCTTAGGAATCGTTCAATTATAAAACGTAACAGAACGATTAGTTAAGGGGAACTTATCAAAATAAAAATTATGTGATATGATTATTAACTGAGCAAATTATTTACTTAAATCATCTTAAATTATTATCGCTTAGGCATTGTTTGACTTATTGAAATGTGGATGATCTTGGGATGTAAAAGTGGTACAAATTAATCTTAACAGCGGGTTCGCAAGGGGTGGCAGGGGTATTTGGATTATTTTCCGCTTAGATTCAAAACTATTTTTGGACGGATTTTAGTTTTTGCTTATTTTTGCATGTAAGTCGTGGCTCGGTTGATGATTCTTCCTGATAATCAGGCAGAGGCACGCATAAAACAGATATTTGAGCAAATCCGTTTGCGCGTAGAAGAAACTATACAAGAATATATTACCACGCATTTTCCCGACGTATTTATCGTAGAACTTGCGCATCGTCCTTTCCCCAACGAAATGCTCCGCATCTTGGTTGATACGGATGAGGGTATTCGTTTGGAGCAATGTGAAGCCATCCACCGGCGGATTAACGACCTGTTGGAGGATCAATATTCTGACCTCGATTGTAGTATTGAAGTGTCCTCGCCCGGTGTGGGCAGACCTCTCAAACTCCACCGCCAATACCGCAAAAATACCGGTAGAATGCTGAAAGTGCTGACCAAAGAGGGTATTGTTTCGGTCGGCATCTTGCGCGGAGTAACGGATCAGGACATCGAACTGGAGGTGGAATTCCAAGCCGAGCGTTCCCCGAAAGTTCAACATAAGCAGATCAGGATTCCTTGGGATCAGATCAAAGAAGCCCGTGTCGAAATCACGTTTTAAGTCTCGTTAAGCATCGTTCGTACCTTATTTAGCATCCTTTTTCACTTTTTAATCCAACCGAAAAGCAAGCAGTATCCGAATGGCAAAAAAGATTACCCCTGCCGTCATTGACCTCAAAAGCGATTTGATCGAGAACTTTTTGGAGTTCACCAAATTACGCAACATTGACCGCGCTACGCTCATGAGCGTGCTGGAAGACGTTTTTCGCGCCATGATTCGGAAAAAATACGGAAGCGATGAAAATTTCAACATCATCGTGAACGTCGAGAAAGGAGACCTGCAAGTCCTGCGGGAGCGGCGCGTTGTGGACGACAACGATATTGTGGATGAAAACGAGGAAATCGCCCTTTCGGAAGCCCAAAAGATTGATCCCGACTACGAAATCGGCGACGATGTAGCCGAAGTGATCCCTTATAATGACTTCGGTACGCGTCAAATCCTGACCGCCAAACAACTCTTAGCCCAGCGGATCAAAGAATTAGAAAAAATTGAGGTTTATAAGCAGTATCACGACTTGGTCGGCGAAATTATCGTCGGCGAAGTATATCAAGCGTGGCGCAGTGAAGTCCTCATCATGCACGATGATAACGAACTGATCTTACCCAAAGACCAGCAAATACCTAAAGACCGATTCAAAAAAGGAGAAATGGTGCGTGCCATCGTCCACAAAGTGGATAATAACAACGGTAACATTAAAGTCATCCTCTCCAGAGCCTCACCGGCTTTTCTTGAAAAATTGTTTGAGCGTGAAGTTCCCGAAATCGCTGACGGAACGATTGCTATCCGTAGAACCGTTCGCCAGCCCGGAGAACGTGCCAAAGTCGCCGTTGAAACTTATGACGAACGGGTAGACCCCGTAGGGGCTTGCGTAGGGATGCGTGGATCACGGATTCACGGCATCGTGCGCGAACTCCGCAACGAAAACATTGATGTGATCCAATTCAGTGGTAATCCGCAGATTTTCCTCACCCGAGCTTTAACCCCTGCCCGTATCAGCCGGATGGAGATTGACGAAGCCAACCGCCATGCCCGCGTGTTCGTTTCGCCCGATCAAATATCCTTAGCGATCGGTAAAGGTGGCTTTAACGTAAAACTTGCTTCTTTACTCACCGAATACGAAATAGACGTTTACCGCGAAGATGCCTACGAATTTGAAGAGGACGTAGAACTCGACGAATTCAAAGACGAACTCGACGAATGGGTTATTGAGCGGCTCAAGTCCTTAGGTTACGATTCGGCTAAACGAATATTGGAGATGACCCCCGAAGAAATCGAACGCCGTACCGACTTTGAACTGGAAACCATAGACAAACTACTCCATGTCCTCCGAGCCGAATTCGAAGATTAAACAATGGTGGGTAAAGAATATCTTGTCGCCCCTTAAATCTTTAACTAAGTCTAAAGAAACAGAAGAAACAGAAAGTATGTCGGAAGAAAAAGCCACGAGTTATCGCCTATTTAAGGTGGCGAAAGAACTAAATATTGCTGCGACCACTGCCGCCGATTTCTTAGCATCCAAAGGTTTCACGATTGATTCCAACGACATCAACGTGAAAATCAACGCCGATATGTACGAAGCACTCCTCAAAGAATACGCCTCCGACAAAAAATCGAAAGAAAAAGCATCGCTCCTCAAACAACAAAAAGAAGCTAAATCTAAAACTACGAAAACAGCTACCCCCATCGGCTTAGACCTCTTGTTAGAAGAACCGGCCACCTTAAAACCCGTCGAAAGCCTTTTGACTTCCGACCCCTTACTCGTTATCAACGAAAAAGCTAAATCCGCTAAAGGTCTGTTAGACCTCGATAGCCTGACCGCTTTAGACGACATTTCCGCCCCCCTGATCCTTGAGGATTTGCTGGCGGATACCAAATCAACCGTCCCACCCGTTGCAGAGTTTAAGGAACAAATAAATGAACCGACAACCGATATTCTCAAAAAAATCATTGAGAATGTGGAGTCGAAGCAGGAAATTATCCCGACCGATGCCCTGCCGAATATCGTTGCGGAATTACCTGCCGAGGTTAAAATTAAGGAAAACGGCAGTCATCCGACCGCTAAAACCGATAAAATTAGCTCGGATAAACCCGAAACGGTTATTCCATCAGTAGATTCGGTAGCTATTACACCCGTTGCGGAACTGAAAATTGATACAGTCGAAGTTCCTCCCGTATCGGAAAAAATAGCAACGGAAGTAATCCCTTCAAGCACAGTAACGGATGTTCCTGTCCAAGAAACACCTGTGGCAAAGCAGGAGGTTATTAAAGAACCTGTCGCTGTTGTAGAACAGCCGGCTGTTGTTGAATTCATTGCTACTCCGATTGCCGAAAAAATAGTTCCGGAGCCTGTATCCGAAGCACCGGTACTGAAGGTTGAAATCCAACCCGAAAGTACCAAACCGGAAATCGTTAATCAAGGCGTTGAAACGGTAAAGGAAATTTCTGTTGCTCAACCCATCCAAGCGGTGCAGGAAACGGTAGCCGAGCCGGCAAATCCTAAGGTTGAGGCGAAAGTTATTTCCGAAAAAACGGAAACATCAATCCGCGAACACGTACAAGCTCCTCAAGATGAGCGGACGTTATCGGCGGAAGTGCATCCAACACTTGTTACGGAAAACCTAACGAATCAGGAAGATGCGGATTCGCTTACCGACGATAAGCAAAGTCCGTTTAATATTCGCGTGGTGGGTAAGATCGAATTACCCGAGAAGAAGAAGAAAAAACTGATTTCTTACCGCGAAGAAAAAGAGCAAGCTCAGCGTAAAGCCGATGCTGAACGCAAAAAAAGTGAGCCAAGCACCCCACAAGAAACGCCTGAGGTACTTCAGCCTGAAGTGAAACAACCTTTAGCGAATCAACCCGTTGCGGAAAAAAACGAAAAGAAAGCAGAAAGGCTTGAAAATACACCGGATCAAAAACCGCGTGCTAAAGATAGACCCGTAAAAGCGGATGTTCCGACAGATAAGCCTGTTAAAGAACGTCAAAAGCCTGAAGATGTAATACCCCAACCCGCAGGAACGGTCGAAAATCCGATAAGCCCGACGATTGAAACGCCAACGGTTATTGGTGATGTTCCTAAGCCGGAGGAAGACGAATCGCGCGTTATTCGGGCAAAAGATCATACGCCCAAACTAACAGGTCCGAAAGTAGTCGGCAAGATCGAATTACCCGACCCCAAAGCCGCTAAGCTAAAGGCAGAGCAAGCTAAACGTAAATCCGATGATAATCGCAATCGGAATAATTCACAGGATAGTAATGCTTCCGGAAATATTTCCGCCGAGGAATTAGCAAAACGGAAACGGAAACGGAAACGGAAATCCGTTGTAGCTGAAGCGACGGCTCAACCGCAAGGCGGGGCTACCTCTTCTTCCGGTAATAACAATCGTTCCCAACAGGGGGGGGGACAAGGCGGTGGCGGTGGTCATCATCAAGGTAATCAAGGCGGACAAGGTCAGCGAAGGAATAATAACACTTCCGGAGGGCAAGGACAAAACCAGCAACATCGCGGACCGGGTGGTGGCGGAGGCCATCATCAAGGTAATACGGGCGGACAAGGTCAAGGCAGCGGACAGGGAGGCAACCGCCCCCCGCAAGGTAAAGCCGGCGTTAAGGACCGCGACGTTAAAGATAAAGTAAAATCAACCCTCTTTCAGATCGGTCAAGGGGCAAGCCGGAAACGCCAAAATATTCGTAAGGAAAAACGGCATACCCGCGCTAACCAACGACATCTCCAAGAGCAAGAAAGATTAGCACAATCCAACATTTTAGAGGTTACGGAATACCTGACCGCCAACGAATTAGCTAACCTGATGAACGTTTCCGTTAACGAGGTTATCGCTAAATGTATGGTGCTGGGGATGATCGTTTCCATCAACCAACGGATCAATTCGGACGTTATCCAACTGATTGCAGAGGAATTCGGCTATGAAGTCAAATTCATGTCCGTAGAAGAATCCTATGCGGTAGAAGACAACATAGCAGAGGACGAAGCCTTACTCCAACCACGCCCACCGATTGTTACCGTGATGGGACACGTGGATCACGGTAAAACGTCGCTCTTGGATCACATCCGTAAAGCTAACGTTATTGCCGGTGAAGCAGGCGGTATTACCCAGCACATCGGTGCTTATGAAGTAGAATTAGAAGACGGGCGCAAAATCGCTTTCTTGGATACACCGGGTCACGAAGCCTTTACCGCCATGCGGGCAAGGGGCGCGCAAGTAACCGATATTGCCATCATCGTCATCGCGGCGGACGACCAAGTGATGCCCCAAACACGGGAAGCTATCAATCACGCCCAAGCGGCAGGTGTACCGATGGTTTTTGCCATCAATAAAGTAGATAAACCCGGCGCACAACCCGAAAAGATCAAAGAGCAGTTAGCACAGCTGAACCTCTTGGTCGAAGATTGGGGCGGTACGTATCAGTGTCAAGAAATTTCAGCCAAATTCGGTAAAGGTATTAATGAACTTTTAGAAAAAGTTTTACTTGAAGCCGAAATCCTCAACCTTAAAGCTAATCCTGATAAAGGCGCACGCGGTACGGTCATTGAGGCGAAATTGGATAAAGGGCGCGGCGTTGTGGCTACCGTTTTGGTACAGCAGGGTTCGCTTAAAATCGGTGATGTGATCTTGGCAAACTGTTATTACGGCAGGGTGAAAGCCATGTTCGATGAACGGATGCGTAAGGTGAAAGTAGCAGGTCCTTCCACGCCGGTACAGATTCTCGGTTTGGACGGTGTACCACAAGCCGGTGATAAATTCCAAGTGATGGAAACCGACCGCGATGCCCGTGAGTTAGCCTCGAAGCGTCAGCAGTTGTTGCGCGAGCAGTCCATACGGATGCACAAACACATCACGCTGGAAGAAATTGCCCGCAGAAGTAAACTCGGCGACTTCAAAGAGCTTAATATCATCGTTAAAGGTGATGTGGACGGTTCAGTCGAAGCCCTCTCCGATTCGCTCATCAAGCTGTCAACCGAAGAGGTGGCGGTACGGATCATCATGAAAGGTGTGGGGCAGATTTCGGAAAGCGACGTACTGTTGGCTTCCGCATCGAATGCTATCATCATTGGTTTCCAAGTGCGTCCCAGCCCGAATGCGCGTAAACTCGTTTCGCAGGAAGGTGTGGATGTACGTATCTACTCCGTCATCTATAACGCGATCAATGAAATCAAGGATGCGTTGGAGGGCTTGCTCCGTCCGACCATCGAAGAGGAAGTGGTGGGCGTTGCCGAAGTGCGGGAAGTATTCCGTATCTCCAAAGTGGGAACGATTGCAGGCTGTATGATGATCGAAGGAAAGATCAACCGGAATTCGCATATCCGGGTGGTACGGGACGGTATCGTGCAGTTTACGGGTCGAATCTCGTCCCTCAAACGCTTCAAAGACGATGTGCGGGAGGTGTCGGAAGGCTACGAATGCGGTATCTCGGTTGAAAGTTTCAACGACATCAACAACGGAGACCATATCGAAGCCTTTGAAACCAAAGAAATCAAACGTAAGTTGGAATAATAATAACCATAAAAAAACTCCCTCATCATGTAAAGTGGTGGGGGAGTTTCTTTTCTATCAAGCCATGCTGAAATCGGTCAATATATTCGTTTATGGTATAATGTTCCTGATGCTATCCTTCTGTATGCAGGTTAAAGGGCAGATCACGGCATCGTATATTTATGTCATTGATCCTAAGAGCATATCTCCAAGCCTTCTATCAAAGTGCGGACATGGCTCACATACCATAACAGTCAATTTCAGAAAACAACAGATTCAAATCGTTTATCATACAGGCTGGGGTTCTGCGCAATGTTTTATTCCAACAAAAGAAACTAATTTGATGAATCCTATCACATTATCCGTAAAGTTATTTGAGAAAGGAAGAGCATTTCAATCCGCCGATTTCCCGGTAAAACGAGTTTTTTTACCACTTGAAAAGAATAAAGAGTATCCTTTTGTAATTGATAATGAGCAGATTAAGATAACATTAGAAGACGGTTCGGTTATTCATTTCAAGCGTTTTAGGATATTGCAAGAATTACATTTTTGCCAGAAATATATGTGTTTTAACATGGATAATACATATGAGTTTATGACTGCTAAAGAAAATATGAATAATTATTCAATTTTATATACTTCGTCAGTCAATCTGACTCCTGTTAGTTTAAGAATTGATAGTATTGAAGGTGTTGTGGGGTTAATGGGCTGGCAATTATCACCGACTTTTCATGTATCGTTTCCGGGACAGGCACAGACTTTATATTCTTGTAGCATTGGATTTGCTGATGGTGGCTTTATTAATGCGCCGGTGCTTGGGGTAAGTGAAATCGGTAAACAAGATGATGCACAGACATTTAATATCGTTTATCCTTTGGATAGCCTCTTTTTTCCCTTTTCGGATGCCGTCTTTAACCTTTACAGTGATAATAAATACCAAACAAAGATCACCTTTAACCGCTTTTCACCGAATAAAATAGAAGTCATCTGGTCGGAAACAGGCAAAGCCGACCAAAAAACCCAAGCCTATGACATCAATAATGAAAACGGATTCTTTCGTTTCGACTTACCCGGACGGGGGAAATTCTTTCTACAAAACCTACCCAAGGGCGGTGGTTGGTCGGCACACCTCTACAACTACACCAAAAAGGAACGGCTGGAACTGACGAAGTGGTAGGTAAAGAACCTTTTATCCGATAATCGTGTATAGCACAATATGCCAACACAAGTACGCCTCAAAGAAGCCGACATCGAACAACAGTACAACGGACGTTGGGTACTGCTGACCGATTTTGTCCGCGACCCGGTAACCTGCCTGTGGATGGAAGCCGTAGTCTTAGCCGATGCCCCACCTGACGGACAGCAAAGCCTCTTCCAACTGGCAAAAGACCTCAACCTGAATGAAATGGGGGTTATCTTTATGGGGGAAAATCCGTACCGATTTAACTTTCTGCTATGAAAATAGCCTTCAGAACCTATTATCCGATAATCGTGTATAGTTTTGAAAATTCTTGCGATGATGACGACTACCCGACTCACCCGCCAAGCGATCCATGAACGATATAACGGTCGTTGGATACTCTTTACTGACCCGCTTACGGATAAAAGTACGGGCATTTGGACAGAAGCCGTAGTCTTAGCCGATGCTCCCCCCGAAGATCAAGCGGTTTTATTTCGATTGGCAGAACAACTCCATTTGAGCGATGCGGGCATCTACTTTATCGGCGACAATCCTTATAGCCATCACTTCTTGCTGTGAAAATAGAAAGACTTTAAGGTATTCATTTATCCTTTTCAGCCACAGACCGCATCTTAGGTAATGACTTTTTGGAGCATTATTGTTTAACCATTCATTTTCCCGAATGGTGGCTGAGTATTGAATCTTAAATTTCTTACCTGAAGAAGAATGAATATTAAGACTATATTAAAACAAAAAACCCCACCATCATTGGTGAGGTTTGGTGGGAGTTGACGGGTTCGAACCGCCGACCCTCTGCTTGTAAGGCAGATGCTCTGAACCAGCTGAGCTAAACTCCCTTGTTTTCTTCCCCAGCGGAAAAGTGATGCAAAGATAGGGCTAAAATCATTACGCGCAATACCTCCGCGTAAAAAAAATGCAATTTTTTTACCGTGATGGATTCATCGCCGAAGATCATCGCACGACCACCACTTTCGTCCGAAACTCCTGCCCCGTATTCGATTCATTTTTAAGCTGTAACAGATATACACCCGTCGGAAAGGATGATTCCTCCAACCAAAGGATGTGATGCCAATCAGGTTGATGCGGTGAAAATTCTTCTCGGTAAAGGATGCGCCCCGCTAAATCGGAAATCATCACTTGCCAACGGGCGGAGGAATCGGTTTGCCGTGCGGAGATGGTCATAAAATCTTGCGCCGGATTCGGGCTGACGGTAAACATGACTTCCGCCGGATGATGATCCCGTTGGGTGAAAGATTGTAAATAGATATAAGCGCGCCTGCCGTTGGGCAAACCGTAGCCGTAAAAGGTATCGGGAGTTGTAAACTTATCGGCAGAGCGAAGGATGGCATCCCGCACCCGCATGGCGGGGGATTCGGGGAAAGCCTGCCACAACAATGCCCCCATGCCCGCAATTAATGGCGAGGCAAACGAAGTCCCGCTACCGGTACGCAGGCCTCCGTCGGTATTGAGGATTGAAATATCAGCCCCGGGAGCTACCACGTCGGGTTTGATGCGCTTATCGGCGGAAGGTCCGATACTGCTTAGTGCCGCTAAGTTTCCGTTCATCTGAATAGCCCCTACCGCCAAAATGCTATCCGCATCCGACGGTGGAGTGAGGTATCGCCAAGACGTGCGCCCCTCATTACCAACGGAATTAACGACCAAAATGCCTTTCCGCGCCGCCATATTTGCCGCCCGACTGATGGGAATCGTCTTGCCGTCCAATTCTTTAATTTGGTGGTTAAATTTGGGATCATCGAAGGTATTGTAGTTGAGGGATGATTGAATAATGTCCGCCCCCGCCGAATCCGCCCATTCTGCCGAGGCAATCCAGTTGTCTTCTTCGGAAGGATGTTCGGAGGCGTTATTTTCCGTTCGGATTAAAAAATAATTAGAGCGGGGACTCACCCCCACGAAGGTCTCTGGTAAAAGCGCATTTATTAACGAGACAACATTCGTGCCGTGCGAACCTACATTATAAACGGAGGTATCGCCGTCCACTTTGTCAATCGTGGCAAGAATGCGTTGATCGGTAAAAAGATGCTTAAAAGCGGGTATTTTATTCAAATTCAAGAAGCCTGCATCCAAAACCGCGACTTTTTTCCCCTGACCCAATAAATTCAACCGATGCAAATAATCTATTTCCAGCAGGCGAATCGCTTCCCCGCTTGATCCGTAGGCGAATTCCTCACTTGTACCCGAAATGACATTATCGGAACGCAGTACGGGCTGTACTCCTTTCACAAAGGGAAGTCGGGCGATTTCCGCCAACTGCTTATCATTTGCTTGGACGCTGATTGCATTCAACCACCGAGAAGTATGCCGAATCCTACCCCCCTTACCTTGTATTGCTTGTAAATAATTCTGTTCAACGGGGGCATCGCTTATATCAATGGAAATATGTTGTTTGGTTCGGCGTACACGTGCCGATTCGCTCAACCAACAACTACTATCCGCCAAGTGGGCGTTCGGTTTGTCCCGAAAAAAAATCCAATAAGGGCTTTGCGCAAAAAGGTCAACGGATGATCCGAAAATAAAGCAAGTAGCAAGTAAAAAGCAGGCAACAGGGTTCACCGATCTGTTTTAAGGTATTTCGATTAAACACTTTTGCCTGCCGTTTAGTTTGAAGTGGGCGTATGGTAGTTTATTCCACGTAAGCGGACATCGCACGCTTCAGTTGCGCATTGACCAATCGCGAAAGGGGCATCGTAGCCGGAAAACTATGCGTAAACAGATTATTCGGGTCGCGCACATCAATGATTTCGGTATCATTAGTGAAGATTTGATCCGCCCGCCATTCGACTACGAAGTGTGTAAAGTCATCTTTTTTCACGTCAAAGGCGTATTCGTTTTTATCGGAATAATCCTGTGTGAAAGCCAATTCATCCGTGCCGGTATGATACGAAAAAGCCGTTGTCGGGTACATCTGACCTCCGGTTGCGGAAGCGTCCACTTTACCCTCCATGACGGTGAATTTATAACCGCTTTTCCACGTCCAGTGCATATTTTTGAAGGTACTCAAGGGGTGGCTTTCGGTATACTTGGCGGGGTCTCCATGATTGGTTAACGAATCCAAACCCACGCGGAAACGTATTCCTTTGTATTTACCGACGGGTAGTTTCATGGAAAAGGTGATGCCGTCGCCATGACTCGTTTTATTGGATTGGGCAAAATCCACCAAAGCTACGTCTTGGATGGAGACCGTCTCCCCGTTCTCTTTTACGGCAACGAGCGATGAAACGTAGTGTTTGAATTCATCCAACACGGCTTTTCGATCGCGCCCGATGTAGAAGGGTTCGCCCAGCACAAATTTTTCCGCCCTGAATTTAACTTCCAGCGTTCCGGTGGAGCTTGGGTTGTTGTTGGTAGTCGGTTTCGGTTGTTCTTTTTTACAACCAATAAGCGCGAAGGTTATGACCGACAAGCAAATAATGATATATTTCATTGGTGAAATATTAATTAGAGTAACTAATTTGAATAAACGTTGCCGTTATTAAAAGGATTCCCTTCTCTGCTACCGCTGATACTTAAACCTAATCTGTATCGGAAAATGGTCGGAGTAACCGCCGAGATATTTTTCGCCCACATAGGTGCGGTAGGGACTGCCTTTGTATTTGGGGTCTTGCTCTTGCAGGAAGTCGGGTTTGAATACCTGCGGATAGCCGTCCGCCACGCGCCAATTGCCGGTTTGGAACGCCGGAGCATATACGAATTGATCCAGCATGTTCCATTCTTTTTTGTATTCATGTGTACCGAGACCTTGTTTTTTCAGTTCGGTCATCCCGTTGATGAGGGTTCTGGTAGGCTGATTACTATTTTTTTGCGTTAATATTTGCAGGGATTCATTATCAGGTTCGTCGTTGAGGTCGCCCATCAGCAGGATGCGTTCGTTGCTATTTTTATTCAGTAAGGAATCCACAACTGCACGTACTTTCCGCGCCGTTATCAGTCGCATCTCTTCGGGATTCCGTCGGGAGGGCCAATGGTTCACAAACAGGGTGAGGGTATCTTTTCCGCCGATTTTTCCTTTCACGAAAAGGACATCGCGGGTGGTGGAATCCTTACCCGGCAGTTTGATGCGGATACTTTGCCGATGGAAGGGCTGAAAAACGCGCGCATCATACAACAGGGCTACATCTATCCCGCGTTCATCGGGGCTGTCGTAATGAATGAACTGATAATCCCGCCCTTTGATGGCTTGCTGGCGCACCAAGTCCTTCAATACCGCCGCGTTTTCTACTTCGCATAAGCCTAAGATGTCGGGCGCAGTCTTATCACCGCCTAATTGGCTGATGACGTATGCTAAACTGCTCAACTTTTTAAGGTATCGTTCCTGATTCCATTTCAGCTTACCCGTGGGGGTAAAGTCCTCGTCGAACTTTTTGGGGTCATCTTCTAAGTCGAATAAATTTTCGATGTTGTAGAAAGCGATCTTCAGTTCGCTAACGGAGGCTGTATTTTGTATCGTCTTTTTACTTCCGCCACAGGCGATCGTACCAATGAGGAGTCCGAAAAGGATTAGTTTCAGCGTGATCTTCATACCCGAATGAATTTTTGCCCAATATGAGTTTTTTTTCTAAACCAAAACGCTTCAGAGTGTAAAAAGAATGAGAAGAATTGTAGAAGAGGAATGGAACTATAAATTTTTAAGGAGGTTGGTTAGTTGTTGAAATGTGTTAATGATTTCTTGATAAGGAATATACTCTTTAGAATCAATTTGATATTCGATTACGAAGCGGTCATATTCTTGGTTAAATCGCTGATCTTCTGTGAGTAATTCAACTGTTTTTTCTAATCGTTTCTGCCATGATATTATATGAATAGTGTCTTTTTTCAGTCTTATTTGGGCATCGGCATCTGATTTTCTTTGGACATGATCTCGAAAAACCAACCTTTCGTCAGGTGCTAATTTATGAATCAAATGACTCAAATAGTATAAATCATATAGGTGTCTGATGGTTTGCATCTCATAGATTGATTCATTTTTCATTCTATTTAAGAATCGCCACGAGATCGCCGCGATTTTGTCGGTAGTAGTTTCAATGGGATCAATACATTTTAACTCCGTTACCTCCGCAGGTTGTCCGGCTACGGCAGTAACCATAGACCCCATCGGACGATTCAGCGTAGGATAATCTAATCCTTCCACAAATTGAACATCCAAACTGATGTAATCCCGCATTCCCTCAAGTGGCGGATTTAAAAGCGGAAAGATGATTTTCCATTTCAATGATCGGTTTTCATCGCGGGCAACACATTCACCCGCTATTTGGAGTAAGTCGCTGTTTTGAATGCTGGAATGAATCTGCTTTTTAACGTCGCTTCTGATCTTTTGAGCGTTGCCCCTTGAAAGCGATTGCGTATTAAATACAACCTTAAAGTCTAAATCTTCTGAAAAACGAGTAATCAGATTAAAACACTTGGACAGGCTTGTTCCTCCACCGAAAACCAGTTCAAAAGCCAGATCATTATGCGTAAAGGTCTGCTCTTGCAGAAGTTGCACCAATTGCACTATGTAATAGTCTTTCTCTATGATAGTGGAATCGATAGCACTGGTCTCGTTTTCAGTAGTAAGCCAGCGAAGTATCTCAGCATCTAATTGCTTCATAATAAATAGCAACTCCCTTGTGTTTTATTTTTCGAGTAGGTAAATTATCGGACAGAATGCCGATTACCCTACCGGTAGATACTTGCGTGGTCTTGCCTTCCAAGTTAGCGCGTCTTAAAGACGACATCCCTGTCTCATAACCCAAGTCATTAAGAAGCTGGCGTGCTAAATCAGGAAGAGACCTTGATAATACAAGGTTACCACTCAACGGGGAACGGACGACTTTTGCATACACTCCCGAGCTGATTTTTGCTAACTTATTTTCGGCTATGAGTTGCTTCAACACCCGATTAATTTGTGTGTCGGATGCCATGCCAACGAATTCCTTTCGGAAAAAGAAATCCTTTTCCGAAGAATCTATTTTTAGAAGTATTCTGTCTTTTAATCCGTTTCTCATAATCGTTAGCACATTAACCACACAGAAGAACACATCCCGCCATGGATTCGTTCCATGACGGATTCCCTGATATTAATATCAACATTTCTACTTATAAGGCTTGGGTGGGTCTTTTTCCGGCATCTCAATACTGCCGGGGATGCCGATAAGGGGGAACTCTTTGCGGAGGGGGAAATATTCAAAGTCCTCCGGCATGAACATGCGTCGTAGGTCGGGATGATGACGGAAGACGATGCCCATCATGTCGTAGGTTTCGCGTTCGTTCCAGTTGGCGGCGGGCCACACACTTACCACTGAATCGAGTTCGGGTTTGTCTTCTTCTACAAAGGTCTTGACGCGGAGGCGTATTTTGGCTTCCAAGTTCATGATGTTGTAGTTGATCTCGAAACGCTGTTCGTCCCGATAGTGGTCAATGGAGAAAACATCCACCAGATAATCAAAGCCGTATTTATCTCTTAGGGCTTGACATACCCAAACAATATCCTCTGCCTTAACGGTCAGGGTTGTTTCACCGACGTATTGCTGAACGTTCAGTAATCGGGGTTGGAGGTCGCTAACTGCTTTTTCTACGATCGCGCTCATTACTTAAAGGATTTATTGGGAATGGTAAAGTCTTTTAGGAATCGGCTTTGCCCCACCGGTCGGGAGCGGCGCGCCATTCATCCAAAACTGCCCACATATCGGGTTTAACCAGATTGCGTGTTATCAAAACATGGGTTAGGGCTTTTAGGTTCGTTAACGAAGTAAAGGGTACACCCACCACGGCAAACCGCTCCTCCGCTTGAAAAAAGCCGTAATTGAATATACTGAGAAGTTTAACTACTTGGGCATCTTGGCGTTTGAGTGCCGATACCACCTGTCCGCTACTTTTTCCGGTAGAGATCAAGTCCTCAATCACCACCACACGTTGCTCGGGTAAGAGGATGCCCTCCACTTGCTTACCTAAACCGTGGACTTTGGCTTCCGACCGCACATAGACCATCGGCAGGTTGAGTTTTTCCGCAATCCATGCCGCCCATGCGATCCCCGCCGTGGATACACCCGCGATAACGTCCGTCCCGCTTGGGATCAACTCACAAAAAGCGTTAACAATCTCCCGGCGAATGTCGGGAAACGAAAGCAAACGCCGATTATCACAATACACTGGGGACAGCCAGCCGGAAGTCCATTGGAAGGGTTGCTCGGCAAAAAGGCGCACTGCATCGGCTTCTATCAGCCGTTCAGCGATTTTATTTTCTCGTTCAGCGATATTCATTTAATATTGCAAAGTTAGAAAAAATCGCGTCGGTGAACATCTACTATCAAAATTTTCACTTGCATTTATACCGGTCTGAAGTGCTGAACAGCCACCGACCACCTTCCGTTTCGGAAAAAGATTATGATCTGCCCCTTTCCAATGCCTTTGAGATGGTGTTTGAAAGCATAGAACCCGTATTGAAGACGATGAAGTCCGCCAAGTACGGTTATCTGGCTCTGCCATTTGAATCACCTGACGGCTTAAAAGCTTATGTGAAAGAATTGCGCCAGCATTTTGATTACGATCTAGAGGCGGCGGGGGGCATCGTCCTTCGGGAAAAGGATTATTCCGCTCCGCTGATGATTAAAAAGCGTGGCGTTTGGGACTTACCGAAGGGTAAATTAGATGCTTTGGAACTCAAAGAATCTGCCGCCGAACGCGAAATCACCGAAGAAACAGGACTAACCAACCTCCGCTTGATGCAGTCGCTGTCGCCGACCTACCATTTTTACCTCCAAAACGGTGAATGGTATTTCAAAACAACCTATTGGTATATATTTGAGGCGGACGGTCCCTATAAGCTGACTCCGCAGGCCGAAGAAGGCATCACCGAAATTCAGTGGCAAACGGTTAAAGAGGAAACCATAGATACTATATATACGTATGATAACATTCGGGCTGTCCTCAAAGAATTTATGGAAGAAAGCATCCGACAGGGTAAGCGTTAAAAATCAGTATCGAAAGCTACTTTAGATTCGTAAAAGGTTCATTTTCTGTTAATTTTGCGCTCCCTTATTGGGGGACATCGGTAACGTGCGTCGGCATATACAAACCATCAGTCAAATACGTTTTGTTCGGTACTTATTCGCGGCGGGCATCGCCACGTTGGTGGATATGGCTGTATTTACCTTGATGATGTTTTTATTGAAGGGTAGTATTTCCCCCGCCATCATCAAATTTGTTTCTTTAACCATAAGCTATTCCTGTGGGTTGGTAACCAATTTCTGGATCAGCAAACAGTTCGTCTTCACCGAATCGGATTTGAATACCAAGACTCAGTTTACGCGGTTCACCTTAGTGGCGTTAGTCGTCTTCGTCGCCAATCTGGGAATGATTCAACTATTGTACGCATTTGTTCCTTTTCCTGATACTTTCCCCGACGAAATCAAAAACTTGGTCTTTCGGGGCTTCTCTGCGGGCTTGATTGCCTTTGTTAGTTTTACGATTCATAAGTTCTTTTCCTTCGAGGTTTAGTTTTACAAAAACTGCAAACTCAACCTCATTTACTTAATGATTTCGCAAAAAAAATTATTTATTGATGCAATAATCGGCGATGGACGGCGTTTTTCTTAAATAAACTATTTATCCACACCTATTTTATGAAAATCGTACCAACCATCGCTATTGCGGGTGTAACGGTAGGACTGATCCTGTCCTGCACCCGAAACAAACCAACCGCCAACCGTCCCGAAGCCCCGCCTTCGGAAATAAAACCTACCGAAACTTTCGCCCAAAGTGCTGATAATGAGGAGGATTTGACTTCGGAGGATAACGAAAATCAGCCTACCGAAGCCAATTTTGAGCAGGAAGATGGACTTGCCCTTTCCGCTTTGCCTGCCCAAAAATCGTTTAATCCCAAGCAGATTCGGGTAGAAGCATCCGTTCGTTCCGTCATCCATACCGATAAAGATAATATCCTATCTGGTCCCAAAGGCTCAAAAGTCTTCATTCCCAAGGGAGCTTTCAAAGATGAAAACGGGAACATGATTAATGCTCCCGTGCGTATCGAATGGATCGAAGCCACCGATCGAAAAGCCTTTGTGGAGCATCAGTTGACCACCCAAAGCGGAGAAAATACCTTAGAATCAGGAGGAATGTATGCCCTCCATGCCTTCATCCAAGCGGCGGGACAGCCCGATAAACCCGCCCAAATCAATCCCGCTAACCCGATTACGGTAGGCTTGCCCATCTTAGGAAGTATGCAAGATATGGAGTTCTTTTCAGCCGAAACTACTGCTACGGGGCAACTGAACTGGAATATCATCCCGTATGCGGGCTTGGGAAGCAGTGTATATTATAACAATATTTGTTATTATGGCATTGATTACAAGTATCCGCAGGATTTTGAGGCTTTGAAAACGCTCGTCAATGCTTACGTTATTGCCCGAAATTGGCAGTTTAGTGATGAAAATCAGGCTGTAAATCAGGTGATTTCGATGGGAAAAGGGTCGGAAGCCTTTGCCCGCCCCTATACCGCCGCCCGCCTGAAGGAGATGAAAAAAGAGCGGGCTTTCTTAGGAGGCAATGGTTATGAGGCTACGCCCCTACTGATGACGGCTTCCCAATATGCCGAAACGCAACGCCACCTGATCTTACAAAATACCACCGAAGCAGAACCCGAACACGGCTGGTTAAAAGCCTCTAACAAGGTTGCGCAGGTCAAATTCTATCATTCTGAGGAGGTTTTGGCGTATTCCGAGTGGATCAAAGCCCTGCGGAAGCATCAAAACGGACTATGTGGGTGGGAGCATCGGGCGGTGCAGGACTTGCCCGGCTTGTTACCCCAATGGCAAAATTTAGAAAAACGATTTGATACCATGCAGGAAGCCCTCACGGCGCAAGCAACCCAACCGCAAACCATCCTTTGTTGGAATGTAAATAATCAATATTGGACGAATGAAGCGGGATTAAGGCAAATGGACATAAAAGTATCTAATCCGATTTATGCCCCACGCGTCCGCACTTTTCAACATAAAGGCTTGATTCTCAAGTTGTTTCGGGTAACTCCGGCAGTCATAGCCTTACAGGAATTGATGACCGACTCGGAATATGTAGCGCGATTTGCAAAAGTTCGCCCGCATGTTAAGCTCCCTAAATTGATGAACTGGTGGGCAAGTATGGATTGGAAAATGCAAAAGAGTCCCTCTTCGCGCCATTCGGAGTGGGCGATGTGGCAATTACTTCCCCAAAATGAGAAGCCCGAGTGGACGAATTCCTTTATGATGCAGGACAAATACCTGATGCGCCGCAGTGATGACCTCTACCAAGCCTCCAAAAGGAAGGACAGCATCGGCTTTTATGCCCGCCAAGCCTACCAAACCAAGCCCTTCCGCCTTGCTCGGATGAACGAACTGTATGCGGATGTTACGTCCCTATTTCAATACTGCCAAAAACGCTACCATGCCATCGAAAATGCCAAAGCCCAAGCAGAAAAATCGGAAAATAAACAGCCTTTGGTATTTTATACGCTATCCGGCACGGGTTGGTATAATATTGACCGCTTTTTGAAACAGCCCCAAGTGCTGTATACGATCACCATCACGGGTAATGAACGCCCCGAACTGTTTAACGTCATTGGTGCGAATCAACGGCTGATGGTCAGTTTTGACCGCGTAAAGTCTGATTCCGTTAAGCATCGGTTTATGTTTCGCTTTCCGGCGGGGATGAATTTCTACGTAGTTGCGAAATCAGGAACGGATAAAGCCCTGATAAAATCATTCAAAGGGATACATGAGGATGTGGTCAAAGCCCGTTACGCCAAGAATCCCAAAGCCAAACCGATTCGGTTACGTAGACAAACGTGGGAAGTGATGAAGGAAGATGAGTGGAAGCAGGCTTTAGCCCAACTGGGATAACACTAACTAAACTAACGCGAGGTTCGGCTGAGTTGGCTGAACCTCTTTTAATTTTATCAACTATCGTGTTTCTTCTTTTTCCAACGGGCGGGACGGACTTCGTGGGGCAAAGGCTGATTATCTAAGATATGATTGGTTAAAAGTTCTGAACCATAGCACGATAATAAGACCCCTTTTGTCCCTAAACCGTTTAATATCCATAAATTTCCGTAAAGGGGATGCCTGCCGATGATCGGCTTGTGGTCAGGTGTAGTAGGACGAATCCCCGTCCAATGGTCTATGACTTCATATTTTACGGGAATGGAAAATGATTCTTCAAATGCCTCACAGAGCAAGTCGCGGGCTTCTCCCGTAGGATGAATATGGTCATACGTATGCTCATAGGTGGAGCCGACAGTCCAGATGCCGTTTCCGGTAGGGATCATAAACCCGTATTGATTTACGATAATGTAGGGTAAATCAATATCGGCTTGCAGGCGCAGGAGTTGCCCTTTTAGTTCTTGGATGAAAATATAAGGTCTCCAAAGTGCGTTGGTGTCAGCAAACATTCCCTCACAAAAGATGAGATGATCGTAAGTAAGTGTTTGTTTATCATAAATGAAGGAACGTTCTTCCAGATTCACCCGCTCGGAATGAAAAAAATCATTCATCGGGTACACATTGGGGTAGTTTTTTTGAATCAGCAGGCGGGCTTCTTGCAAAAATGCCGGTACATCCAACCATCCAACCTCTTCCACCCATATTCCTCCGAACGGGTTTTCGGCTTGGTCAATGGTTGTATCCTGCAATGTTAGCAGGCTATCATATGCCGGCCAGGTAATTTTGGCTAACCATTCGTTGCGATGCTCTTCGGAGTTAAACGGTCGGTAAAGGCGTTTGAGTTGGACGAAGGGCAGAAAAATCTTGCCCGTATCGGAATCCAGAAAACGATGAAAACTGTCTTGGAGTTCGCGGGCGTGCCATGTTAGCGTTGGATTTCGACCGGTAAAGATGTTAAAAAGACCCGCCGCTTTCAGTGATGCCATATCATCTGAAACGTCATTCCACCAATAAACCATAAAGCCCTTTGTTGCCAACCTCAAAGTCGTAAGTGTTCCCGCTAAACCCCCGCCGATGACTCCAAAGACTTCCGGCATGGTACTAAAGTCCTGCGCGCAGGGTTGGTTTTACTTTCTCTTCTACGACACGACCGCCGGAAAAGAACCAACGCTTGTAGTAGGGTTCGTTCAAATCACTGATAATCACCCCGTAACCGCTGGAAGCATGAACGAATTTGCCATTTTTTAGATATAAACCCACGTGAGAAATGGCATAAGTCCCGATTTTGAAGAAAACGAGGTCGCCCTCTTTCAAATCTTCTTTTTTGACGGGTTGGGAGACGAGGTACTGACTACCCGCCCCGCGCGGAAGCGTTCGGTTATAGAGACTATCGTTTAATACAAGGACAAACCCCTGACAATCTACGCCCTTTTTGGAAGTTCCCGCCCAACGATAGGGCGTTCGATACCAACGGCGTATCATATCATATAGCGGAATATTGTCCGACTGTTCGAGGGGCAATTTGTGTTTTTCCAAGAAGGATACCAGTTCGGGGTGATTTTGAGCTAAATTAACTAAACTTAGCGTTGTATCATTTTCCGTTTGGCATTGTGTTTGCACCGAATCGGGGTGTGAAGCGTATAGCCCGCTTACACATCCGAGGCACAACAGCAGAAATAATAAAATTTTTACTCTCATCATGTAACTCTCTTGGGTCTGCTTTCGTATAAGACTTTCAAGAATTCATTTTACGGGTGCAAACAAAGCCATTTTCCGCTTAGGTTGCAATCTTTCTTTTTGTACTTTAGCGTATTATCGCTATTTTGCGGGTGTGAATTGTTGATTTTTAACACTTACACCCCTTCTCGTGAATTCTCTCCAAAATTTTTTCGGTAAAAGCCCCGCCTCAAACCCCTATTGGGTTTTCGACCCCGCCAATCATTTCCGCCCCAAGATCAATAAGGGGGAGTTTTATTCTTTAGCAGGGCATTATTTTATATCATTATTATATGATCCGTTAGAGCAAATGATTGGGGTAAACAAAGAATACGAAATAGAACGCGGAAAAAGGCTTTCTTACGGTCAAAAAGCCCTTTATTATTGGCACTATAGTGTGTTAGATTGTGGTTTTGCAGAGTTTTTTGATATTGGATATGAAAAATATTTACCTGCCATTATTATGGGACTAGACTATATCGGAGATAGGAAAATGGCGGAAGTCTGCTTCAAAGCGCTGCAGGCGTATAATAAAAATAAACCAAACTTCGAGAGTGTGATGGAGGAAGATTTTTTGAATTTAATGTCAGAATTTGATACTTACTCGGACTCGGAAAATATTGATAAAATGATAAACCGCTTTGAAAAGTATATACGCAAGCATCCCGAAGAATTTTGTATAGATGAAAACGGTAATGAATATCAAGCGAATTTTTCGGGGGAATGCCAAACTTTTTATCCCAATGGAGGGGTAAAACATTCGTTTGCGGTGGTTAAGGGCGTGATCGAGGTACGTTTCCAAGCCTTCTATGACACCGGTATCCTGCAAGAGGAAGCCATCTATAAAAACGGTGCCAAAACCCTTGACCAAGTCGAATATTACGAAAACGGTAATATGAAAAAACGCTCTGTGATTGAAGGTAAAATCCACCGAGAGGAATTGTATTACGAAAACGGGCAAATCAGTGAGCTAACTAATGAAGATATAGAGGCGAGTGATCGGTGGAATGTAAGATTATGCGGAATCCAAAAGCAGTGGTACGAAAACGGACAGCTGAAGAAAGAAATAACCTACAATGAATCACACAAACCGATTGGCTTCTCGAAAAAATACTATGCGAATGGTCATCCAAAGCAGATCACAGAATGCACTAAAACAGAGCATTATGTACATGATTTCTGGGATGAAGAGGGGAATCATCTGCTTAAAGAGGGTAATGGTATCTGCATCCAAGAAGATTTCTCCGGCGACCCGAAAGAAAATTATTCCATTTCAGAATACCAAAACGGGCTTCGGCATGGCACGGAAAAATCTTTTAGAGCCGGCAAACTTAGCCGTATCGCTGAATATCTAAAGGGAGTAACACAAAGTTCTCGTTATTTTTACACCAACGGTAAGCTGAAGTCTGAATGCTTGTATCAAGACGAAGAATTAGTTTCGGAAAAAACCTACCCCAAATTCGATCACCCCATCGTAATCGTTTCCATTACGGCAGAAATGGAAGACCAATGGCTTATCAACCGTGAGTTAAATACGGCGGATACTTATCCCGTTTTGTTCAGCAGTTGGGCAGACTTACAGGCGGATGTTCAGCATCGCTTAAATTTATTCGACGGATATGGCGATGAATATGAGCTTTCAGCCAGTTTCTTTGTTCATGTGAGTGAATCAGGGAATTACATGAAACATGATGAGTCAGGTGGTAACAATGGTTGGATCATTGAAGTAGTTGAATATTATGTACCTAACCTGAAATTCCTACCTGCCCGTCGAAACGGTGAAGTGGTGGACTCGTATGTCGTTGTTCGGTTCACCTTTAATTTGGCAGAGGGAAGCTGAGAAACCGGAATGATTATTGTGTATCTTTGTCTAAAGGAAAAATTGATATGAAAACGAGTGTATTAGCGCAGAATAAGGAAAACACCTACCATAAGTTGGTTAATAAAATCAACTATTTTTGTCATCTATCAGACAACTGGGATGGCGAGGAGGCTATTGCTCCTGATGAGCAGGTACAAAACAATGCCTTGTTGTTATTGGATTGGTTATTTGAGGCACAGGGACAATGGACAGATTGTCTGGAAGAAGTATCTTTGCACGCTTTACCACATGGTACGATACGTTTTGCGTGGTATGTTAATAACATTAAAGCCTTATCCATTGAGGTAGGGGCAACAAAGATGTCTTTTTTTGTCAGTAAAACGATGAAAGAACCCTATCAATATGGCTCTTTTACAAAAGACGAAATTGATGAGTATCTTGGTAATAAAATAAAAAATCCGCTTAATGGAAAAAGCCGACAATATACCTAAAGATGTTAGCTCATCCGAAACGCTTGTCCGATTTGTCCGTCGTGCCAAACACATTAACGATAATGGATACGTTGATTATACCTTAGTGTTTTTGGATAAAGGTAACGATTGTTCACTTCGACGATTAAGCTATCTCACCAAAGAACGTTGTATTCTGTATGGTCAAGAAATTGTAGATTATTCTGTAAAAAAGGGTTTAGCTGATGAAATAATCGGTTATTTCGTCTTTTGTAAAGAACCTATAGAATCTCAGACCTTTGCAAATGATGTTTATGCGTATCGAATCATTTGTGATAAATATGAAGCTGATCCCACCCATGCAGTATTGAGGCTCGTTCAAATAAATGACGAACTGAAACGAATCAAGGAAAAACAACTGAATCGAGAACCTTTAGATGAATTGTACAACATTATATTAGATGAATTGAATCTGGCGATTCATAATGATGAGATTAAGAAATATTATCCTGCTTCTACCTTTGAAACCACAGACTACGATACCCTTCTTCAACCGTGCTTGGAAAATAATACCCGATGAATAACACCGTTACTTACCCTTGGGACTTAGTTCCCCCCAAAGAACTCAACGCCCGCTGGAGTCGCTTGACGGCTATCCTGAAAGAACAATTCGGGCAAGACCTCAAGTTAGAAGCCATCCTGCTCCTGATCGGGATGCGGGAGATGGGCTACGGTTTTCGGGAATATTCCAAACAAGAAAAGATGGATTTGATGCATGTAGGTACATGCACCATCCTTGCGCCCTCCGGTTTCTATGAATGGCAACATCAGGACGAGGAAGGTTGGCCCCACTGGTCGTTAACTCAACCCTTGCCGTATTTAGATATTTTTGCGCAAGCCCATTTCTTGCGCTATCATATCTTACAATATTTTGAACAGGTTTTTGACGAACTTAACCCGTAGGGTAGGTATCCAAGATTTGGGCAAAGCGATGCCACCAGCTTTTTAACTGACTGCACAACCCGTCGGAGGAGAATTTGACCTCAAACACGCCGTCCAACGTAACTGTTTCGCCCGTAGCCCATTGGTAATACGTTACACGCCAAGTGGCATAGCCGATTTGCCCCTTGAGGGTGATGATCTCATACTCAAAGTTAACATCCTTTTGGTAATGCGGGGCGGATGTCCAGTAAGCATGTAGATTATCGTAACCTGTGATGGGATAATGAAATGGCGTTTCATAATACGACGCATTGGGCGCAAAGAGCGACAGGGCTAAGTCGGTATCGAACTGCTCCCAGGCTTCTTTATATTTGTGCATCCATTGTTCAAAGTGTGCTTGTGTCAGCTTCTTACTTGCCATGAGGTGGTTGATGTTTGTTTATGATGAAAGATGAACGAGTTTTTTTCCGTTTTGGAAGTCAAAAATACGACTTTTAACCAAACCTAATTTATTGAAAAAGAACATGAAGGAAGTTTTCAGCACGCCCAGTCCGTATTTCACGCTCCGCCTAAAGTTGATGCTGGAGGCTTCATCGAAATATTTGGTGGGACAGGTAACTTCACCGATGGTAAAGCCGGCAAAAGCAATCTGCGCTAACATCTGATTATCGAATACAAAATCATCCGAATTTTCTTCTAAAGGACACATTTCTAATATCTCCCGCGAAAAAGCCCGATAACCTGTATGATATTCCGCTAATTTTTGACTCATCAAAATATTCTGCGTAAAAGTCAAAGCACGGTTAGCGATATATTTATATAACGGCATTCCTCCCTGTAATGCTCCCTTACCTAACGTTCTTGCGCCCAGCATGACAGGAAAAAGTCCGTTGGCAATGGGGAAAATCATCGCCTCCAGTAGTAAAGGCGTGTATTGATAGTCAGGGTGAAGCATCACCACAATGTCCGCACCGGAGCGTAAGGCTTCTTGGTAGCAGGTTTTTTGATTGCCTCCGTAGCCTCTGTTTTTTTCGTGTCGGATGACTTTGTGGATGCCTAGTTTATGAGCCAAGTCGTAGGTATTATCCCGACTTTGGTCATCCACCAAAATGACTTCATCCACAAACTCGAAAGGAATCTCTCGGTAGGTACGTTCTAAGGTCTTTTCGGCATTGTACGCCGGCATCACGACCACTACTTTTTTTCCTCTAACCATATATTTCCGTCAACGGCTTCGCCAAAGCGTGAATAAACGCATTTTTTCGATAAGTACGTCGTTAAGAAAAGATGAAAGGTCAAAAATGACGGATAAAATGATTAATAAGGTCTGATTAAGGTCTCCACCAAACAGAAAATACGATAGATATATCCACAAAAGGTAGGAAAATGATAATTTTCGACTGGTATTTGAAAAGAATGTGTAAATTTGAGCGGTATTCATTACTATTACGTTTCCGATGGCTGATATTAAAAAAACCCCCATGCTGATCGTAGAAGACGACCACGCATGGTTTGAAACGCTGAAATCCCGTTTCGGTAACCAATACGACATCTCACACGTTACCACCGGCGAAGATGCGGCAGAACGTATCTTAGAGGTAAAGCCGAAATACGTTATATTAGACTATCATTTGGAAGGACAAATGACGGGGTTGGATACCCTAAAGGTCATTAAGAAAAAATATCCACCCGCCTATGTGATCGCCTTTTCTTCTCAAGATGACGTTCAGGTGGCGGTAGATATTTTCGACAACGGTGCTTATGACTATGTAGTCAAAAATCAAACCACCTTCTTCAACCGGATGAAGATCATCATCCGTAACATCGAAACCTCAGAAGCCCTCCAAGAGCAAGTCTTTGCCCTCAACGTCAAAGTTAAACGGGAACGCTTCTGGCTTTCGATGGTGATTGGTGCTATCTTTATGATTAGCTTCGTTATTTATCTTCGCCTCTGCCCGCAAGATCGCGTGATCGGTTGGGACCCCTTCAACATTGGAGCTAAAGAAACGTGTAGCCAACAGCTTAACACCAATCCCTAACATTTCCTAAAGCCTAATCGCTTTCTTGACATATATTCAGCCCTTACTGTCCAAAAATGGGAAGTAAGGGCTTGGTTTTATAGCCATGACTCCGAGTCGTTCATTCAAAACTCGTACCCTTGATCTTTGCCGCTTGCTCATCGCTCATGTAGCAGGCGAAGACTTCCTCTATCGCGTGGCATCCGGGCATCGGGCAAACAGTTGGCGCGGGAAGATCATCCGTAATAATTATTCCTATCCCCCCAACAGCATTCGCCACGTGGAGCGAGCGGGTATTCGTTATGAATTGGACTTACATGATATGGTTCAATGGTACATTTATTATGGCTTTCAAACTTTAGAACCCCTCATTGATTTAGCCCCCAAAGGCGGAATCGTATTAGATGTAGGGGCAAATATAGGTTATGCTACCCTGCGTTTAGCGCAAAAAATCGGTCGTGAAGGGCATATTCATGCTTTTGAACCCGTACCGAATACTTACCGGCACTTGTTGCGACATTTGACATTAAATCCCGCTTTCGCATCGTCTATCTCTGCACATAATATCGGACTTTCTGCCCAACGGCAAGAACTAACTTTTCTGGAATTGGACATCGGCAATAACGGTATGAATCGTGTGGCTTCCGAATTAGCCGAAGAACTAGAACATATCCGTAATAGAATTATCATCCCTTCTTTTTCTTTAGATGAATGGATAGAAGAACATCCGGTTAATCTCATTAAAATAGACGTAGAAGGCTATGAATACCAAGTATTGTTGGGGGCAAAAAATACGATTGAGCGTTACCGACCGTCTTTATTTATTGAATTAGACGACCGCAATTTAGCGCGTTACGGGGATGATTACCGAGACTTGCTCCGCTTTTTGTTAGACTTAGGTTATGAGATGAGAGAAGCCGAATCCGGGAAAAAAATGGATGATAAAACAAAATTAGAGAACTACCATAACGATATTATCGCCCTGCCTCAATAATAAGATTTACTCACTTAACCAGTGATAGAAGTCGGCTTCGGATATTTTTTCATATTTGGGGGGGATGCGGAGTTGTGTTTCACCGACGCGATAATCTTGTACTTCTTTGGCATGATAAGCCACCTTTTGCTCAGCTCCCGGCAATTCAAAGGCTAAAAGTCCCTTTTTACCCGAAAAAAACCAATGGGGATTCAACACCTCTTCACTTTGATAGCCAAATAACTTCATTTTAGGCGACCATTCGGTAATCACTCCCCTGCATTTATAGCCCGCAAATCGGTCTGTTTCCTTCGTCTCTTTCCAGATGAATGGAGGTATTTTCATTGCACGTTGAACCGCCCACTTATTCGTTGGGGTTTCTACCAACCACGTCCGCTGACCGCCTACACTGTCGCCTAAGATGACCTCACTTTTCCCGTCAAAATATTCAATTTCCAACCGAAAACGTTGCCCTCGAAAATATTGTGTAAATTTAACGGGTAGTAGGGTGTCTGTTACATTGGATTTACTCAAACTGTCTTCATATCCGATTTGGGTATAGATGATTTTTCCTTCCGTTATCGGTTGTTTGCCGAATCGAAAGCAAAGCAACGCCCAACCGCTTACCCCTAAGGCAATTAAAAGAATCAAACGAAGGCGTAGGGGCTTCATGGAGTCGGGCAAAAATCACTTCAAAATGCGGTGCAAAGATAGTATTCTTTGCTTGACCGTTCCGAATTTTTCTTACCTTTGTGGCTTAGTTGGTTTTAACGGCTGGAATCGGTGTCGAAGGAATCAAAAGCATACACCATTGAAATACCTAAGCTCAAGTTAGGTCATCATCAACAAGAATTTCGGGTGGACGGTACATTTCTGGAAAACCATCCCGATATTCAGAACGCTGACATTCGCGCATCCCTTCGTATTGAACGGACGACGATGCACCTTGATATTCAATATCATCTGGCAGGGTCGGTCGAATTGTTGTGTGATCGTTGCTTAGTGCCTTATGACTATCCGATAGATGCTACTACGAACGTAGTCTATTCTTTCGATAAGGCGATGAGTGAAGCCGATGACTCCGAAGTGGTTTTCATCCCGCGAAGTATTCATTTGTTGGATGTGTCGCAGGACTTGTATGATTTTATCATTTTGCAAGTTCCTTACCGCCATGTCCCCGATGATTGTCCGCGTCCTTCTTGTCCGTCCGATGTGTTAAATCTAATCGGTGTAAGCGATACGGAAGAAGAGGAAGCGATTGATCCACGCTGGGAAGCCCTAAAAGGCTTATTACCACCAACGAATGACCGCTAACTAAACGATCGAATTAATTAATAACAAACATTAACCAACGAAAATAACGGACGTTTCCTTATTTTCTCACTTATAGCAAGCATTATGGCACACCCCAAACGGAAAATTTCCACCATCCGCCGCGACAAGCGTCGCACCCACGATAAATTAACGCCGTCCACGTACTATATTGACAACGAGACCGGCTCTCCCGTGATGTATCACCGCGTTTGTTTGGAAAACGGCATGTATCGCGGTAAAAAAGTGATGGCAGGCAAAAACGATATTATTGAATCTTAAACCTGTCCGTTACTTGTTGTGGCAGTATCGGGTATCCGCATCGGCATAGACATCATGGGGGGGGATCACTACCCTCATGCTCCTGTGGAAGGAGTCGTTTCGTGGTCGGCTGACCATAGCCACGATGCGGAAGTGATACTTATCGGCGATCAAGCAGTGATCGAAACCGAGTTATCTCGTCATAGCTTACCGGATCACTTTCGTTACCAAATTCGCCATACGGCTGATGTGGTAATGATGAACGACCCGAGTAGGGCAGTCATTGCTAAGACTGAATCCTCGATGTTCGTTGGACTTCAATTAGTTAAGTCCGGCGAAATTGATGTTTTTGTCAGTGCCGGTCATTCGGGGGCTATGCTTACCGGCTCTGTCTTAATACTCGGGACAATAGCGGGCGTAGACCGCCCCACCGTTACGGCTGTGTTTCCCAGTAAAGGGAAAAATATTACGATCCTGTCAGACGTTGGAGCGAATACGGAATGCAAACCGGAGCATTTTGTGCAATTTGCCCGATTATGTAACGTCTTTTTGAAAGATACCTTGGGCATCGAAGCTCCCCGCGTGGCTTTATTAAACGTCGGTGAGGAAAAGAAAAAAGGATTACTCCTTCATCAAACGGCTTACCAAATGATGGAAGAAACGCCGGACTTAAATTTTATCGGCAATATGCAGGGGTGGGATATTATAGAGGGAAATGCCGACATCTATATCTGCGACGGTTTCACGGGAAATATTCTCCTGAAATACGGAGAATCCATGTATGATTATTTCAAACCCAAATTGCCTCACGACCCCGACATCGAACGGTTCAATTATGAAAACGTGGGGGGGCTTCCATTCTTAGGAGTTAACGGCAATGTGATCTTGGGGCATGGTATTTCGGGACCTTTAGCCTTCAAAAATATGCTTTTGCAGGCGCAACGTGTCGTACGTTCGGGATTAGTTCGTAAAATAGCGGAGACTTTTCGGTCGAACTGATTTCTTACATTTTATCACCACTATGAGTAACCGATTACAGGCTGCGATCACTGCCGTTGGGGCTTATGTACCCGACTATATCCTTACCAATCAAGAGTTGGAGCAGATGGTGGACACTACCGATGAATGGATACGGGAACGTACTGGCATCACCCAACGCCACATCCTCAAGGGAGAACGCGGAGCGTCCTTCATGGCTGTGAAGGCGATTGAAAATATGTTCGCCAAATATCCTGTTGATCCCGAAGATATAGATATGATAATTTGCTGTACTGTTACAGCAGATATGGTCTTTCCGGCTACGGCGAATATCATCGGCGACCAAATCGGGGCGAAAAATGCTTGGGGTTTTGACCTTAATGCCGCTTGCTCCGGCTTTTTATATGGGTTGGCGGTAGGATCACAGTTTATTCAAACGGGTAGATATAAAAAGATCATTGTAGTCGGGGTGGATAAAATGTCTTCCATCATTGACTATACCGACCGTAATACCTGCGTTATCTTTGGCGACGGTGGCGGATGCGTCCTTTTGGAATCCAACGAATCGGGCTACGGTATTGTGGATTTTATGCTCTATTCGGATGGAGCAGGGGCAAAACACCTACACATGAAAGCAGGAGGCAGCGTTAGACCGCCTTCTGAGGAAACGGTACGCAACCGCGAACACTACGTTTATCAAGAAGGTCAGCCCGTTTTTAAGCGTGCAGTCGTGGAAATGGCGAACGCTTCCGTTAAAATCATGAAAAGAAATCATTTACAAGGGAAAGATATTGCGTGGTTAGTACCCCACCAAGCTAACCAACGGATTATTGATGCCTGCGCCGACCGCATGGGTTTAGACCGTTCTAAGGTGATGCTTAATATAGATAAATATGGCAATACCACGGCGGGTACATTACCCCTCTGCCTTGCCGACTGGGAAAGCCGACTGAAATTAGGCGATAATATCGTTTTGGCTTCTTTTGGAGGCGGTTTTACGTGGGGGGCTATTTACCTGCGTTGGGCGTATGACGGTAGCCAAATCGAATAATAACCGCAAATAATCACTCACACTTCATCAAATATTATAATGAATAAGTTGTTTTCCTTTCAACTGATAGGTATCACATTATTGCTGATAGCCTTGACATCCTGCGCCGACCCGCAACATGTGGAACGATGTGTTACCGGACATACGTATGGTTTTTGGGGTGGATTGTGGCATGGGATCATCGCGCCTTTTGCTTTCATCGGCAGTTTATTCAACGATGACATCGCCGTATGGGCATCCAACAATAACGGTAACTGGTACACGTTCGGGTTTTTATTGGGTGTAGGGGCGTTTACGGGTGGTTCTTCTAAGGCAAGCCGTCCTTACCGCCGGCGTTTTTGGAAGAAGAACGATTGAAACTCTACAACTTACTCACCCGTAGTAAGTTAAATTATATCAAGGGCAACTTCAATATACTCAATAGTATTATCTTTGCAATAATCGGTATTACAAAAGTGATGAAATCTTACCATGTTTCGCAAATAGCGGATTGGGTCTTATGTTATTTTCGAGATCATCTCGACGATAGTGTTTCGCCCTTAAAATTGCAAAAACTATTATACTATTGCCAAGCGTGGCATCTTGCTATTTTGGAGTGTCCCCTTTTTGAGGAGGATTTTCAAGCATGGATGCACGGACCCGTTATACCAAGTCTTTATCATCAATTTAAGGATTATGGTTTCAATTCGATTAATTGTCCGCCGGAACTTAAAGCCGTTGATTTAGCGGATGATACCCATGAACTTTTAATTGAAGTAATGGATAAATACGGTGAGCATACCGCTCGCTATTTGGAATTATTAACCCACCAAGAAGAGCCTTGGCTGTCCGCACGGGGCAATCGTTCCATTGAGGAGCGATGTGGTGCCGTTATTGACAAAGAAACGATGAAACGGTTTTACCAAAAACTCAATGCTTCAACCGGCAATGAGTAAGAAAGATAAGCTCCGAAAAAATATTACCCAAATCGCCTCTCATTCGCAAAAAGAATCGATCAAAGAATCCGTCCAACAACTTATCATTTATGACGGTGGTAGCACGAATAAGCAAAAGCCGATAGTCGTTCTTAAATATTTTGATCCCGCTATCGAATGCTTATCCGAATGGACTCAAGAGGAACTGAAATCACTAAGTAATACATTAAGCCAAATTCAATCCAAAACTTGGCAAGGCGTTTGGGAAGATACGGGACTTGATTGCAAACCTGTTCCGAAAGATAATGACCAATTTTCTTCATTAATAAAACTGATTGATGAGGAAATAAACATCTTACAGATGCGTGTGGGCAGAAAACCCCGAATCTATGGTTTTAGGGTTAATCAATATTTCTTCCTTTATCGTTTAGATCGCAATCATTCGGTTTTTCCTGAATAATCAACGTTAACCGTTTACTACTCTCACTCCACCACCACCGTTCCCGCCCCGTGATAGCTCCGATAATCCCCATTATACATGGCATCGGCGGAAGCAGGTCCCAAACGAAACTTACCCGGTGAGACGGCACGCACCAAATAGTAAAAATGCTTCACATCTCCGCTGACGGAAGTGAAGAAATGCACACGGTCATCTCGGTAGTCGGTATGCTCAGCTGTGGATGCGTTGGAAGCCCACTCCGGGTTGGGTAAGGCGGAAAGGCGCGTATTCTCAATCTCCAAGCCCGCAGGAAGCAAGTCCGTAACGACTATATTTTCTACTGAAGCATCGCGTTGGGCTTTCAGCGTCAGATGAACCACGATCAGATCATTCTGTTTGAAAACAGTACCCGCCTTCCGCCCCGAACGGTCTAAAAATTCGCGTCGCACGGCAATTTGGTGGTCTTTTTCATCTGCTTTGCCTTTAGAACGCACGCCGTTTACTTCCCAATAGTAGTAAACCGTCCCTTTACCACTTGTTTGAATGGTGAGGTCTTTCCCCAATAAGTTAGTGGAATAGCTGTTCATGCCTTTAGCCTGACTTTGAGGCGTAAGGGCTTGACCGTTAGCGGTAACCTTCCAAGTGGTGGCGTTATCGGCACTGCGTTTGGCTAATTTACCCAAAGCCAACAGCGCGAAAGTCAATTCCTGCGTATTGGGGTAACGTTCGTTTTTGAGCTGTTGGGACACATTGCGGGCGATTGAACCGATAAGCGGATTATTCGGGTCGGATTCCAAGAGCGCGTTCAGCACTAAGGCTTGATCCCGCAAAGGCGAAGAAAACGTGTAACCCGTCTCACGCGGATAATTCGGCGTGGTGTAGGATTTCGGCACAATGGCACGATAACTACTTTCATCACCAGTGAGCAAATACGTACACGCCAGCAAAAAGCGCGCATCGGGGTCTAAACGGTTTTGCAGGCTTCGGAAGTAATTGAGGCTCGAAATCGGTTTTTGACCCGCCAACGTTAAAACATACAATCCGTACATTTTCTGCAAAACGCTACCTCCATAGCGTTCGCGGGAAAAGCGGTCATCGTTCTCCGAAACCACTAATCGTAATTCTTTATTATTTTGCTCTTGGACGTAATCGGTAAGGTTTTGGATAAAACGCTCAGGGACGTTAAATTCAGCTTTTTTCGCTTCTAAGGCAAAATGCAATCCGTAGATCGAAGCCCATGTTTGCGCTTCATCGCTTCCCGACCAATAGGCTAAACCGCCGTTCGGTAACTGCAAACCCTGTAATTTGGCAATCGCGGCGCGGATGTTTTGTGCCGGAGAATCGTTTTTTTTCAAACCTTTTTTATTATCCAAGAAAGGAATCAGCTCCGTAAAATAGATTTGCGGAAAAGCCGTCGAAATCGTCTGCTCCACGCAATCGTAGGGATATTGCACCAAATCCGCCAGATGACTGCTCAACTGCACAAAGGGAGTCGTCCCTACTACCAACTTAGCATTGACGGTTTGCTGTAAAAACTCGTCCGCATCTAATCGGATCGTTTGGCTTTGGTTGGAAGTAACCGAACCGCTCCCCGTTGTTTTTTCGTAGGGATTGGCAGGGCGCACCCCAATTTCCGTTTCATCCGAAAAAGTTTCGCCTAACGCCTGTACGATGACTTTTACTTTTGCAATGCCTACTTCGTTTTTGGCTACCAATTCAAACGGAACAGTATTTTCTTTTTTGGCGGAAAGGTTGACCGAAAAACTGTTTTTGCCTTTTAACTGCACCGCTCCACTCGTCTGAATGGTTACGGTTGCGGTGGTATTTTGGTTGGTTGTATTGTGAAGCGTTACGGGCAAACGCATCTCATCTTCGGGACTCAAAAAGCGAGGCAAAGCCGTATTTATCACTATCGGATCAACAACCGTTTGCGATTTTGTACCCGAACCGAACTTTTTTCCCTTATACGCTACCGCCATGATGCGCAGTTCGCCCGCAAATTGGGGCAAAAGATAATCGAATCGGACTTGACCGGCACTGTTGGCTTTCAATCGCCCACTGAAGAAGGACATTAGGTTGAACCGTTTACCTAAGAATGGGTTGATTCGTTGGCGCATTTCGCCCGCGATGCCGTCGCCCCCCGTACTGCTTTTGGCGGAAGCCATCCGAAGGCTGATTTCCGGGAAAAGGTACGTATAAACGTCATGCGTGGTAACGGCTAAGGCTCGATCCGCATAAAAATAACCGTGCGGGTTGGGCGTAGGCGTATTGCGAAGCTGGAGGATGCCTTCATCCACGACGGCAACGGTAACTTCGGCATTGGGAATGGTTTGGATGAAGACGGATTGTTTCGTTCGGGAACGGACTTCCGTTTTGGCATTGATGATGACCTCTAATTGCGAATCATCTTTCACCTTTAACCGATGAAAACCGTGCGCCACCGTGAAGGGAATCCCATCCGCTTTTACAGGGCGAATCAATGTAGCCGACACATAAACGTTGGGAACGAAATTATCTTTCAGCTTAACGGACAACTTTGCCGAACGCTTTTCGGTCGAAACTTGGAAGACCTCTAATACGTCCTTTTGCTCCACCGACGCTAATAATTTACCGTCAAAAGGCGTTTTGAATAGGATTTCGGCATTATCGCCTACTTTATATTCGGTTTTGGAGGCTTGGATGGTGATTTCGCCGTCGGTATTAACTTCAAATGAATTATCCGTTGTTCCCCAACCGTAAGAAAAGAACGACCATGCTACATACGTCTTAGCTCCCGGACGGGACACCCGTACCTCATATTCCCCCGAAGTCGGCGGAACAAAACTAAAGGGCGTGGGACTGCCGGCAAGGGTGATGCTTTTGTCGGACATGACCTCTTCACTCCGTTGCGGGTCGAAAGAGTACGTACCGCCCCGCTGACGGAGGACGTTATCATACCGAAAACGGACGACTTTCACCCGTGCAACCGTTCCCGCCATAGCTTGTTCCTGATGGTTGAGCGCGATAATCGGTAATTGAACGGTTGTACCCGTGCCGGTATATCGGTCTATCTTTTTGATGCCGAAAAGGGCGGGCTGGGAGATAATGGAAGCATTTACGTACCGATGCACTGGACGCTTGCTTTCATCAAAGACCGAATACAGCAGTTTTGCCTCCAATAAACCCATATCGCGGTAGGATTCGGGAACGTCAAAACTTTCTTTGATGCCTCCCTGCGCGTCGGATTGACCGGTACGGCGGGCTTCCTGAAAATCAGACTTTTGTACTACCTGAAAGTTATAATCCGAATAGGCTTTGGGGCGAAAATCCTTTTTATGGATGTTAAGAGTAACTTCGTAGGGACGGTTCGCGGCGGGCGCACCAAAGAAAAAGTTGGCTTGGGCAGTGGAAACAACCTTTTCACCCGGACGGACTTGTTCTTTTTCTAAGGAGATGTTAACCCGCATCCGGTCGGGGGTAAATTCCTCCACATAAAATTCATAGGATTGGATCAACTGATCGGCACCCGACTTTAAGGTTACGGCATAACGCCCCGTCAAAGCAGATAAGGGCAAATCAAACGAAGTGATAAACGAACCTTCCTCATTGAGTTGCCCGTGGAAGCGATTGAAATTTTCGCCGTTGGGATAGTCAATGGAAAGCGTTACAGGCATGTCTTTTTCGGGTAAAAGGTCTTGATTACGGACGATGCAGTTGATCTGCACCTTTTCACCCGGACGATAAAGGTCTCTTTCCCCGTAAATGAACGCATCGTAGAGCGAATCAATATTCTTACCACCTACTTCAAACCGAGAAGTCGGCACTTGCGTTTTATCCAAGAGGATGAAGTTAAAATCTTCGCCGTTTCGGGCGGTAATCATGGTGAACTTATCAAAACCCTTAGCGTTTTTCTTCAAATCGGAGAAATCTGCCCTGCCGTCCGAGTCGGTTTCTTCCTTCATCACGATTTGATTGTTATGCGAAACAAGGTTCAGCTGTACATCGTCAAGTGCGTCGGCATTTTGGAGGGAGTGGGTGAAGGCAACGATGTTATTTTCTGCTTTTTTGACCATGATGCCGATGTCCGAGATCGCCACTAACTTACACGCACGTGCATAATAGTCGTTCCCCGAAACGATTTCCACCACATATACGCCTCTGTATTCTTTCTTGGGATCATTAAAGTTGAAATTAAATACATAAGCCCCATTATGGTGGGGGAGGGTGTTGACGGCTACCTTTTGGGTGCTGATTACGTCGCCGAAGTATTCCAGATCGTAATATTCATTCAGATTGAAGGAAGAATAATCTTTTTGGTAGTCATTAGAACCGTCAGCGTAATATTCATAATAGGAGTAACCCAGATTCTGCCGGATGAAGGGTTGTATGTTGTTTTCATACACTTTAGCCACCTTAACCGTTACTTCTTCCACATTTTGGAGGTGAACGGCGATGTTTCTTTCCCCTTCGGATGATAAATACAACCCGCGTTTCGATTCAAACTGAATGCCTTTACCCGTGACGCCGAAAGTGATGTCGCGTTCTTCATCCGAGTTTAATCCTTCCCCGATGATGCCCTGTAAACCTTTTCGGATGGTGAGTTGATACTCCTTATCGGCGGGAAAAGTGCCGGAGACTTCGAAACCGTCCGCCGTTTTCTGAACGGAATAGTCCTTGAGGGTGTCTTTGTTCCAATAATAGGAAGCATCAGCCATTTGAACGAATCGCGCCACGTTTTCGTCTTTCAATTCATGAGACGCATGAACGGTTATTGTTCCCGTGCTGCCGTCGTGGTGGGTGTTAACGGTGGTGATTTGCAGTTGGCGTGGATTCGGTATCGTGGTATGATAGGTTAATACGTCATCGGTTTTCTGCGCGCTTTCTTCGTTGCCTAAGCCTTTATTGATCTTGAGCGTTAGGTCGAGGGTTTCATCGGTTTGGGAAGAAACACCATTCAATACCAAGGTAATTTCCCGAGCAGGTGCGTTTTTGACAACCGAAAGGTTGATTTTCTTACCGTCGGCTTCGGCTTGGAGGAGTTTAACGACGGCATCGGGCTTCACTTTGTAATTAAAACCCATGACTAAGGTTGGTTTTGCTCCGCCGTTAGCGTCGGAAGCCCAAAAAACGCGCGCCTCCGTCAGTTGGAGAAAGGGGGTATGGAAGGTAAAGGCTTCGTCCTTCGCACCGATTTTGTCGGTCATTTCGGCTTGATAGTTGGTGCAGGGTTTGAAACCAAAAGCGGGGGAAAAGAGTAGCTTATCTTCCGCCAACCATTTGAAACGACCCGGCACGGCAGGCGAAAACTTCACATAGGCGGTCGAATCCCAGCGGTCGGTTTGGTCGGCAGTCAGTTTCTTAACGGGACGGTTGAACTCAAAAACCAAGTTTTGGGTCAACGCGATTTCATCCCCGAAGTTGGTATTTCGCACCCGAAGGGTATTTCGATTACACGAACCGAACAACAGCACCGCTAAAAAGCCCAGCCCCACACAAACAAACAGCCGACGCATCACCATAAATATTAGACCGATTATGTCGGGACTAAATTACGGAAACGTCGGCTTCGATAAGCAGAAAATCGGGAAATTACTTTCGGGCTTTATTCCAAAGGAAGAAACCACCACCCAGCGTTAGCATCCACAGCAATAACTCGAAGATGTTCGGATCAGAATTATAACCGAAGAAGGCTTTGATGAATACCCCCACCGAACCTTTATCATGCAACAGGTGGTAATATTTACCGCTCTTTTCGGTGTAGAAGGCAGGGTTAGCACCTTCGGGTAGTTCGGCGGAAGGCTTGAGAATGTCGTAGGGACGCATAATATCGTCGTCATCAATCATGTGTACGTGTTCCAAACATTCCTCCATTTCATGCGTACCATAAGCCACCATGCCCGCCGCCATGAAGATCAGCACCACACTGGATACATTAAAGAATGTTTTTAGCGGGATGCGTTTGCCTTGCACAAAGATGGCATAGCCAATCCCCGCCGCCACCGCAATCCCCATCAACGCGCCGACCCATGCCCCGATTCCGCCACCCGACATTTCTTTGGAAGCAAAGAGGAAAATGGCTGTTTCCATGCCTTCCCGCGCTACGGCAAAGAAAACGACCCCAAAGATGGTTGCCGGCTTGGAGTCTAAGGCTTGCTGGGCTTGCTGTTTGAGTTGGGAGGCTATTTGGGTATTTTTAGCCATCCATACGACCATGTATAGCACGAAGCCCGCCGCCATGTACATCATAACACCCTCAAAGAGGTTATTCAGGGCTTCGTTTTCGATGCTTTCCTCGATCAGATGCAGGGCTACTCCTAAAACGATACTCACCAAGACCGCCACGCCTAACCCGCGCCAGACGTACTTTTTGGCATGTTCCGCCCCCAACCCGTTTAAGTAGGTATAGATGATGCCGATAATCAACGCCGCCTCCAAGCTCTCCCGCAAAAGAATGATAAATGTATTCACTGTGCCGCTTAATTAGACTAATTTCAAATAAGGGCTACAAAGATACAAGCTACGACTAACATATTGGCGTGTTTGGCTAAGAAATTTAGGTGCAAAAAGATCAAAAGATGGGTAGGATATGAATAAAATAATACAATATTCAATTTGAAATATTAACTTTCAGGCATTATTTTTGTGCTTTTCCCAAGTAATTGCCAAGTTTTATGTTTAGTTCCGAAACAATATATCTCAACTCTTATGAGGGGTCTGTTTTTGAGGCGATGTCTGCCTTAAAAAAACTACGTCTTGAACTCCATCAAGGAATATTAGACGAGGCATCCTATCAAAAAATGTCTGAACCTTATCTTAAAAGACTCACGAAAGCCTTTGAGCAAATCAATAACCGAATATTGGAAGACCAGAAGTAATCTTTATGAACTTCATTTAGAGGAACTACCTATTGACTATTTGGGCAGTCCTTTTGATAGGTTTAAGGTATTGTATTTTTACTTGTTAGACGAACCCAATATTCAAAATAATCTCGAAGGGGTATCTATTCAGTATTCCGTGCAAAGTATTAAGGCTATCGTAATTTCTTTTTTAGAAAAATATCTCGATCCCTTGCAAGATATACTCTGGTATGAGCCTTCTAACCTGAATCAAGATGGAAGACAACATTTGCGGTTACTTAAATTTCGTCGTTGGTTTCAGCATTATCCTTTTAATGACCAATGGTTGATGAAAGAAATCCAAACAATTTCCCAAGCGGAGCATGTTTCGCAATACTATATTTTTATAATTTCGGAACATCATCCTTACAAAGACCAATTAGTTACATTGTTGGGAGATAAAAAGCTATTACAGATTTGGGGATTTGACAAGGAAACTTTGCCCATCGAATAAGATTTTAGCCAAAACCCATCCAAATCATTAATTTTCACTATCTTTGAAAAACTTATTTCTTCGCTGTATGAGAAAACTCTTGGCTACCTTAACTTGTTTCTTACTCGCTATTTGCCGGGTTTCTGCACAAAGCCCTAACACGGATTTACAACCCGTGAAGAATTTACAACCGGTGAAGAGTAGAACGATAAATTTACATATAAAAATAAATATCATTACAAATCCAAAGTCAAGATCCCCCTCAATGCAATGCTTTGCCGGTTGGGAAAAACAAAATGATACGACAACTATTGTTTTTATTGATGGTATAAGATTGGTGGACAAAATTAAAGTATCGCATCCACCATATTGGTATCAAACCAAGACCTTTTCCACTAATACCGCCTATCCGAGGAATTTAGGACAAATTGTTGGCACACCCGCCGCATACTCCTACGACAACAAATACGTTTACAAACCAACGCAACCTTTCTGATTACTTTTTTCTGTAACTTTGAGAACTAATCCTTTAAGCTGTATGAAAAAACTCTTGGCTACCGTTACTTGTTTCTTACTCGCTACTTGCTGGGTTTCTGCGCAAAGCCCTAATACGGATTTACAACCCGTAAAGAGTAAAGAGATTAAGTTTAATAAGCGATTTTGTACTCCTTATATTGAGTTTTACGGTTGTCGTGGTATTTCTCGATGCGACTCTACAGGCAGAATCATTAATCTCAAAGACTTATTGTCGCTCATCAATTTTGGTTCAACCTTAGAATTTTATGTAGATGGCAGAAGACTTGACATTCAGGATCGTTTAGCATTTCAAGAAAGGTTTAGTTACCAAAAGAAATACGTTTACCCACATAGCTTTTATACACTCGGCACGCCCGCCGCATACTCTTACGATAATAAATACGTTTATAAGCCTACGCAACTGTTTTGATTCGTTCCACGTATGGGAGTAAGAAAATAGTTTGAGCCGGCTTTATTTTGAACCATAGGATCAAGTCTGCTTTTTGAGGGATGTTTGTTTTTTATACGACAAAGATAGCAACCCATTAAGTGTTTGCCTTCCCCCCAATTCAATTAAGAATTATGAATTAGAAATCAATTCAAGTGTTTGTTTGAATACTAAATCAATTATCTGAATAAATTTAAATGTTAATTTTAATAGTCCTCATTTAAGATAAAGTTGGTGATTTTTGCTGAAAAGTTAAGTCATTTTCACGGAGCGTTCAAGCGCACAATGTAACAGAACGGGAGAATTCTGATATGTTATTTTTAATAAATAACGTGCTATTATTTAAAAATAACTGACATTTTTTTGCTAAAAAAAACACCAAATATCTAATTTATAAAAATATATTTTTAATATTAACAGATTATTATTTTTAGGACTGTGTGATCCGATTTTGATGAATTCATTGCTGTTTTATTTACTTACAGATAAGTTTTCATTATTGATAGAAAGCATTAAAGATTCTGTCATCGCGGTTTTTTGTGTACTTTTGTCCTTTGTGTTCTTGATCGTATGCAAGCAGAACAAGCCCTCCATATCGCCCGCACGTGGCTCGATGCCTGGAATAACCGCGACCTGATCGCCCTTTTAGACCTTTATGACGATGAAGTGGAGTTTCAAAGCCCCTTCGTCCGCGAACTCTATAAAGTACCTAACGGCATCCTGAAAGGCAAAGAAGGGCTGACCGCCTACTTCCGCAAAGGACTTGCCGCCCTGCCAGAGGTCAATTTTCAGCTGGAAAATGTGCTGATTAGTGTTGATACTCTTACGGTTTACTACCGTTCGGTCAACGGCACGATGTCCGCCGAGATGATGTGGCTTAGCCCCCAAAACCGCATCACCAAAGCGATTGCCTGTTATGCCGTCCCTACTGTTTAATATAAAAATAGGTATATGTGGTTAGAAAACATCCGCCAAGCCTTTGCTTCCGTTCGGTCGAATTGGTTGCGTTCGGTGCTAACGATGCTCATAATTGCCTTCGGGATTATGTCTATGGTGGGCATTCTTACGTCTATTGACGGGATCAAGTATTGGTTGCGATCCAGCTTTTCTACACTGGGAGCCAATACTTTTGTCATCCAAAATACCCCTTCCTCCCTGCGAATTGGGGGCAGACGCGACCGTACCGTCTATCCGCCGATAACTTATGACCAAGCCCACAGCTTTAAGGAGCGTTTCCAAGAAGACAATCTTGGTATCGTCAACATCCGCGCTACGGGTACACGCATGGGAGTCGCTCAATATGAGACCAATAAGACCAATAATAACATCCAAGTCATCGGTACAGATGAAAATTTCTTAGTGGCTGAGTCCTACCAAGTGGAAGCGGGGCGCACCATGAACCCCACCGACGTGGAAAATAACCGCAAAGTCGTCGTCATCGGCTATGAATTGAAGAAAAAACTCTTCCCTTACACCAATCCGATCAATAAACATGTGGTTTTGAATAAACAACAATATCAGATCATCGGTTTGCTGAAGGAGCGTGGTACGGCGATGGGTTCGCCGGGGGACAAGGTGGCGTTCATCCCCATTACGACGATGAATAAGGATTTTCCCGATACCCGACGCTCCTTCAATATCAACGTTTTTGTGAAGGAAGCGACCACCATTTTAGCATCGGCGGAGGTGGCATGGTCGTTGTTTCGGATCATTCGGAAATTAGGCACAACTGAAAATACCAACTTTTCCGTCGTCCTCAGTGATAGTTTTGTCAATGATTTGATGGAAAACCTCAAGATACTAACGCTTTCTTCTACGATTATTTCGATTATTACCTTGTTTGGCGCGTCTATCGGACTGATGAACATCATGCTCGTTTCCGTTACGGAGCGGACGATGGAAATCGGTGTGCGTAAGGCGATGGGGGCAACAAGTAAACATATCTTGGCGCAATTTCTGACCGAAGCCATCACCATCTGCCAAATCGGTGGCATGATGGGTATCTTATTAGGTATCGGGATGGGCTTCGGGGTCAGTCAGTGGTTGCAGGCGGGTTTTGTGATCCCTTGGGTATGGATTATTGTCGGGGTAGTTGTCTGTTTTGTAGTGGGGATCGTTTCCGGTATTTATCCTGCTCGACGTGCCGCCCATTTAGACCCCATTGATTCGCTTCGGTATGAGTAAATTAAACCTTAGCACCGTGCAAAACTATATATATTCCAAAACCTATGCCGATCATGACGTAATAGATTATTATTGCCGCAACTAACGTCAGTACCGCAAGGATAAAGGTGAGCTTGGGTTTGCCCGAAAAGAAGGAAAGATAAGACCGGATACCGATAACCGTCCATATTAGATAAATCAACATTAAGAAATACATCGCCAATTTTGTTGGTAGCAGACTCATCACCAAATAGTTAGGGAAGGTGATAAACGTAACTTGCGCTAAAGTATATCCGTTTAAGATGAGATGGCTCACCAAGCCAACCCGATAGGTATAGAAAAACAGATACGAACAAGCCGTCATCGGAATAATGTACAGAAAGTCCACATAGGGTACAATATCATTAAAATAGTTAGCAAAATATTTTAATGCTTCCGGTGGAAACTGATCCGAACTGAACATTGGCATCGGCGAAAAACTATTAGACAGTACCCACTTTGCCAGACCAATCAGAGAAGTCTCGATCGCTACGGAAAGGGCAAGGTATCTGAAGGGTGGATAATATTTGCGTTCTGATATATAGCCGTCAATCACTGCGCCCGGGTTGATGAACATCATCTTAAACGTTGCTAAAAAGCCACTTTCCACATCAATAAACGCCTTGAAGAACTCTTTTATAAAGTCCCAAACAGATAATTCCGGTTTCGGAGATTGATTCATGCTGAAAAGTGATTAGAGTCCATACTCTTTAGCGTGTTGATAGGTCAATTCCAGACCTTTTTCAAAGGAAATCAAGGGCTGATACATCAACTCCTCCTTTGCCGAAGTAATGTCAGCTAAGGAATGAAGCACATCGCCCGAACGTTCTTCGCCGTAATGTGCAGGGATATTTTTACCTAAGATGGTATTCAGCTTACTTACTAAGTCATTGAGCGAATAACTATTCCCGCACGCGATATTAAAGGCTTTACCCGCAACGTTGGGGGCATCGCAGGCTAAAAGGTTGGCTTCCACCACATTTTGGATGAACGTAAAATCCCGCGTTTGAAGACCGTCCCCGTAAATAATAGGTGAAGCGTCCCGCATTAATAGCTTCATAAACTTAGGGATTACCGCCGCGTACTCGGAGTTAGGGTCTTGGCGGGGACCGAAAACGTTAAAATACCGTAAGGCAACCGTTTGTAAGCCGTATCTTTGATGAAAGACCCGACAATATTGTTCACCGCAGAGTTTGCTGACGGCGTAGGGTGATTTCGGATTGGGGAGCTGACTTTCAGTACGGGGAAGCGTTCCTCCATCCCCATAAACGGAAGAAGAGGAAGCATACACCAAACGTTTCACATGTGCCTCCGTTGCCGCGTGGAGGAGCAGGAGCGTACCCGTAGCGTTAACTTGGTGGGTGGTGATGGGATCATTCAGCGAACGGGGTACGGACGGCAATGCCCCCTGATGCAGGACGTAATCAATCTGCCGAACCGCTTTTTGGACGATGTGGTAACTGCACAGGTCGCCTTCGATCACTTCGATGTCTTTGAGAAAAGGGCTTAGATTTTCCTTACGACCGGTAGAAAAGTTATCCAATACGCGGACGTATTCACCTCTTTTTAATAATTCTGCTACGATATTAGAGCCGACGAAACCCGCCCCGCCCGTTACTAAGTATCTTCCCATCGTTCAAAATTAGGCACTTTCGGTTGATTCGCCAAACGCTCTTTGGAAAAAACAGCTTATTAAGACTGAAGAATCAACAAAAAACCTCATGCCAACCGGAATCGTCAGCATGAGGTCTGGAATATATCTTATACGTATCGAACTTTATTCAATAATAACCGTGCGCGTAGCGGATTTGTCGTTGTTGGACAGGCGCACGCCATAGATACCTTTCGGTACGTTGGTGATGTCCAAGGTAAACGTGCCTCCGTTACCGTTGAGGGTTTGGGAGAGGATGCGCTGACCGTTAAAGTTCATTAATTCTACTGAAAGGCTACTACCCGAGAAGTTTTCCGTTTTAACCGTTAAGCTACCTGAAGCGGGATTCGGATAGAGTTCAAAGGGTAAGCTGTTGAGGTTTTCACCGATGCCGGAGGGCGTGAAGGCGAAAAGTTTACTGCGTTTGGTTACCAGCACTTGATAATTACCGGCTTCGGTGGGGTTGAAGGTGCGGGTGGTTGCTCCTGTGATGGGCTGACCGTCCTTTACCCACTGGTAGGTATCAAATTCGTTGGTCGTTTTCAGGCTTGTTCCTTCCTGAACGATGGCGGGAATGAGTAATTCCTGACAGGACTGTGCCTGTACCGCCGTGAAGCTAAGGCTTAAAAAGAGGGAGAAAATCAGGGCTTTCATATGTGTTTCTGGTTTGGTTTCAAAATTAGAGAAAAAAGTTTGTTTTACCAAATAATCGTTGTGTTCGGTAGCCACGACTGGATCGTAGCGCGTTGCTCGGTGGGGATCGGGTTACCGGTAAGGATTAATTTCTTCAGCGTAGCACGTAGGTTGGTGATTTCCTGCGGGATGGTGCTGATTTGATTGTAGTTGGAAAGTCCAATTTGATTGGATAAATGCAAGACCTCTAAGTTAGGCAATAATGTAACTTCTACAGGGATTGTCCGAAGATTACAATTAATGATACTTAGGGACTTAACTCCTTTAAACCTTTTCAAATCCGGCTTGAGGTACACCGAAAAATAATTTTTAAAGATTAATTCCTGCAACTGTTCGTTATCCTGATTCATATTCAAGGGGAAATTTATACCTCCATTGGAAAAAATTCCACCTTCGATGTGTAAGGTTTCAAGACTTGGATGCTGAGTTAACTTAGTAGAATCAATAGATACAGTGTCTGATTGATTATAATATCCGAATTCATATAATTCCAATTTCTTTAACGTTGTACAAGTTAAAGCATGGTTTAACAATGAATTGGATGTAAGTCCTAAAATCAGACGTTTAAGATTAGGCAGCTGCTCGAAAAAATTTTGAACTTGATCTTTTTGAGTTCTAAAACCAATTAAGCTCATAAATTCCAATGTTGGAATTCTTAACCATTTGAGGAGTAAAGTATCAGCATCACTAAGGTTATGAAAGTCGGATTTACGTAGATGTAATTCCTTGAGTGATGATGGGATAATCGTAGGGAGCATCGGCTTAGTCTGATTTGTAGAAAAATCAACCGCTACAAATTGAATACAAGGACTAAGTTCTAAAGCCAAATTAGTAAGAAGAGTATTAAGTTGTACTTCTTCGTATGCCCAAATTTCAATTCCTTCAAGAGGCATATTGAAATTCAACAAATTGGAACTGCTATTAGGAATAGGATAAGGTCTTGGTCCAAGGAAGTCTACATTAACGTAACTGTTACTGTAAACAGTGTCATTCAAGCCTAAAACATCATAATCGGACACACTGCATCCACCCATGATTGTTGGATTATATAATCGAACCGTTACTTCCTTTTGCTGACAAGAATCAATGCTTCCTGATCTCACGATTACTTTTTTAGGAAAATCCGGGATTGAGTCAATATCAAACATAAATGAAGTACCTTCCTGAAAAGTGCTACCATTGTCAAAGGAAACTAATATGGGTGGATACATGCCTATTTCTGCTATCCCGATCTCAATACGGTTACCGGTTTGTGTACCATATACAAAAACCTCGAAAGGGCTTTTACTACTTATTAAATTCCTTAAAGTAAGCGTATCACCATTAGCAAGTGATGTATCACTTATAAAATCTAACCCCGATTGAATGGTAAATGGTAATTCCGCCCCAACGGTAGCATAGTAGTAGCCATTTTCATTCGTATCCAAATAATTTGAACCGTCAACGGTAACTATTGCACCCCCTACCGGTTTGCCCAAGCAATCAACTACTCGCCCCCTAATAACCGTAGGCGGGTACGGACGATCACAATTCCACGGGGTAAAATGTCCTACCCTTCCGATATAGTACGAGCCTACCCGCCGAAGCGTGCCTTCTTCCCGCCAGATGCCTTCACTTTCCGGCAGATACCAGAGGGGCATGGTAGGCGGGGCTTTTGCTTCCATCCCTTCGGGAATCAAGAATCGCAGTTCGGACGTTACGCCGGGAGCTAATTGTAGGGGCTTACCCGCTTCATCGGATAGGATAACCTCCGTAAATCCATAGGATTGCAGGGCTTGCACTTGCCCGCCCGCATTAATCGCCAGAAAATCACCGCCCGGCATCAGCGCACCGAAATGCGGATCACCAGGACGCGCCGACCGATAAGATAAATTAACTTTCCCTTTGTAGCGTCTGCCGGCTTCATCCACATAGCCGTTGGCGGGCAGGTTGACCCACACCCCGGGATGCGAAAAGATGCCTCCCTTCTGACTGTCGAAGGTAAAGTTGGTCTTCCGTTCCGATAAAATAAATTGCGTGTAGAGCGTCTCGGCAGAGGAAGGATGAAACCCCTGTACCGCCGTAAAGTAACCGTTCTTTTGACAATGGACTGTTTCGCGTCGTCCCACCGTCCCCGTAAACGGAATGCTAAATTCCCCCTGATTATCAGTGGTTACGGTTTGGTTTTGCACCCGAATACGCGCCTTGGCAACGGGTTTTAAGAAGAAATCAAGCACCTTACCCTTCAACACTTTAGGCTTATTGCCATTAGGATCGAATCGGAAAGGCGCGGAAATACCCGAAACCTGCACTGCATATCGCCCGTCTTGGGTGGGGATATAGTCGCAATTTTGGGCGTTGGGAATCGGATTACCATCCTTGTCCAACCATTGGTAGCGTTGGGCAGGGTCGGTGAAAATTCGGTCGCCAGACGGCATCACTCGGGGGCAATCCGAGGGATTTTGGGCATGTATTACACTGATGGAGAACAGAAATGCAAGTGCAATTAGAACATAACGTTTCATAAATGCGATCTTTATGCAATACTAAAAATTAGTATCCGTTTCTCCAAATTACACACGAATTATTTGGAAAATATTCTTCGGCAACATTGTAAGGAGTTGATCCACAAGGAAATTTTCCAAATGAAATGAATCTGCGATTTTGAAGATAGGAGATTCGGAAATTCTGTTTATCTTCGGCAAAATATTTGGCATGAACACGGCACAAATTATCGCCATCGGCAACGAAGTCCTCATCGGTCGGACGGTGGATACGAACTCCAACTATCTGGCTTCTCGTTTATATCAATTAGGCATCAAAGTCATTAAGATGACCGTTATCCCCGACGTGCGGGAGGTCATCCTAAAAACCCTTGCTGAAACCGAAGCCGACATCGTGCTGACCACCGGCGGTTTGGGGGCTACCATTGACGACATCACCCGCAAAACCATCGCCGAATATTTTAATTGCGATCTTATCATTCATACGCCGACTTTAGACCGCCTCCATGCTTTTTATGCCAAACGCGGTCAGCAAATCAACAACATTTCTGCCAAGATGGCTCTTGTTCCCGCGAGGGCAATCCCTTTGGATAATGACGTGGGCGCAGCACCGGGACTCCAATTTGCGGTGGATAAAGGCAGAACTTTCTTTTGTATGCCCGGCGTTCCGTATGAAGTAAAAGACATTTTTGAAAAAAGAATTATCCCCTTCCTAAAACAACGCTATTCGGAGGGATTCATTCGGCAGGAAATTTTCCGAACCGTCGGCATTCCCGAATCCAAGATGGCGCAACTCATCGAAGACATTGAAAATGAACTGCCGGAATACATCTCTTTAGCTTACAATCCCAGCCTGCAAGCCTTAGACATGCGCTTGGTTCTGCAAACAACCGTCGTGCAAGCCCCCGAGCATGAGATTATTTACAATAAATTCATTAAAAAATTGGGGGAACGCATCGCACCCTACGTTTTTGGCAAAGCCGATGACACCTTAGAAGGCAAAATCGGAGAAAAGTTAGTCCATAAAAAGTTAACCATTGCTACGGCGGAAAGTTGCACGGGGGGCGGTTTGATGGCGCGGTTGGTGTCGGTGTCAGGTTCGTCGCGTTACGTGAAGGGCGGAATGATAGCCTATTCCAATGAAGTCAAGAAAAATGAACTCGGAGTCATGGAAGCTACTTTAGCCGAACACGGAGCAGTTTCCGAAGAGTGTGCGATAGAAATGGCGCGGGGCATACGTAAAAAACTGAACACCGATTTGGCTTTATCCGTAACGGGAATCGCCGGACCCGATGGTGGTACACCCACCAAACCCGTCGGCTTGGTGTGGATCGGTTTTGCGGATGCCGACCGTGCTTATGCGCGTTCCTTTCAATTTGAGCAGGATCGTAACCGAAATATCGAACGAACCATCATCTCGGCATTGAACTTGCTACGGTTGGAGTTAATGGAACGTTAGCCTATGAAAGTGATTTTATTGGGACTTTTATTGCTTTTGGCAAATAATGATTCGACTTGGGCGCAAAAAGTGTTTACTTCTTTGGATAAAGCCCTCAAACAGCCTGATGCCGTCGAAACCTTAGACCTCAGTAATCACAAACTGAATGAACTTCCGTTCCCCATCGGTAAACTGAAAAAACTCCGCATTCTGATCTTGGATCATAATAACCTGACGCATCTGCCGGAATCTTTTTACGGTTTAACGGCTTTGGAGGAAGTTTCGATATTTGATAATCAGTTGGAAGGTTTGAACGGTAATATCTTTCGCTTGGTTAACCTAAAAAAGTTAGACTTGGGGAAAAATAAAATCAACAAACTACCCAATGAGATTGCCAAACTCCAAGCCCTCACGAATCTGAACCTTTCTCAAAATCCCTTAGCGACTTTTCCCAAACCCGTTTTAACCCTTAAATCGTTACAGGTATTGGCGTTGGATCAAACAGGCATTACTACTTTGCCGGAAACGATCATCGACTTAACGGATTTGGAAGCCCTCTTTCTGTCGGATAATCAATTAACGCATTTGCCAAGCAATATTGCTAAGCTGGCGAAGCTGAAAAAACTTGCGCTGATGCGTAACCAATTGGTTTCCTTTCCTGTCGAACTGCCTACGGAATTAGAAGACCTCTTTGCCAATCAGAATCAATTAACGGCTTTGCCTGCGTCAATCGGTCGTTGTGTTAAAATCAAAAAACTTTACTTGCGGGGTAACCGATTGACTGTTTTACCCGATTCGCTTCTATTGATGAACCGTTTAACAGAGTTAGATGTAGCCTACAACCAGCTGACGACCCTACCGGAGGAACTATTAACGATTCCCAACCTTAAGATGATCTGTTTACGAGGCAATATGTTTACGGATGAAGCCAAGAAGCGCATTATTCCCCATGAAAAACGGCTGAAGATGGATTGCGAGGAGTAAGTTTAGATTAACGTTTAGGTGATGCTTTGCTTCATCGCGGCGGCTTTGGCGGCTTTTTTTTCGGCTTCGATGGCATCGAATTCAGCTTGTTTTTGGCGGGCTTCTTCGGGGGAAAGGTTGCCAAAGTGGAGCAAAAAAGTCTCACGATCATAATCGGCGATGGCGTAAATAGGGGTCATAAATAAGCATTCCGTAGGACAAACGATGGTACATAAGCCACAGTAGCAACACTTTGCCATGTCAATATCGAAAGTAGGCAGGTAGAAGCGTTTTTTTGTACCGTCAGAGGTAACGCCGATCACGTCGGGGGCTTTGATTTTCTCAATCGTGATGCAGTCCACCGGACAAATACGTGCGCACTGGTCGCAACCGATACAGTCCTCCGTCTCCATGTATAGGAGATAACGCCCCACATCAGGGACAGGTATTGTTTCTTTGGGATATTGGATGGTTACTAAGCCGTTTTGCTGTTCAAAATAGTTTTGGCTGTTCACCCCTTTAGGCTTACGACGCTTAGTTGCCCATTTGAGGTGGGTAAAGGTTAGTCCCAGCCCCTTCAATGAGACAAAAAAAGCCGTCAATATTCGTTTCCACCACCGCATAGATTAGCTAATCGAGGGTACGGCAACTACTTTTTGGATTTCGGGTACGGCTGTTTTCACGGCTTGCTCGATGCCGAGTTTCAGCGTCATATCGCTCATACTGCACGTGATACACGCCCCCAATAACTCAATTTCCAAAACATGGTCAGGTGTGATGGCGTGGATGCGCAGGTCGCCACCGTCCGCCTGCAAATAGGAGCGGATAGACTCCAACGCCCGTTCGATGCGGGGATAGAGTTCGGAAGGCGGGGCTGTCTTTTCGAGGGTCTCCATAGTTGTAAGCAAAGGTAGGGAAAAGATTTGATCTATGGTGTACCGCTCTTTATTTTTAACGTCGTTATTGCTCTCCTTATTATTTCCTCTCTTAACGCATTTATCGCGCCCTTTTTCTGCATTACTGTTTCAAACCCACACTATTTTTTGCTAAATTGCCAGTCCAAGAAATTAAATCTGTTCGTCCCTATGCGTGTGTATTTGGATAATGCGGCTTCTACGCCCATGATGCCCGAAGTTTTGGAAGCCATGATTCCTTTCTTCACCGAGACCTACGGTAACCCCTCTTCCGTTCATTATCATGGCAGGCAGCTGCGCAATGCCATTGAAAATGCCCGCCGAACCGTTGCCGACCTGCTGGGGTGTTCGCCCGGTGAGATCATCTTTACTGGTGGCGGGACGGAAGCCGACAACATGGCGATTAAATGCTCCGCGCAAACGGGTAAGATTCGTCAGATCATCACTTCTCCCTTAGAACACCACGCCGTACTCCATTCGGTAGAGACGGTTACTAAGTATCAGGGCATTCCCACACATTATTTACAGCCGGATGCGCAGGGCGTTCTCGACCTCAACGAATTGGAGCATCATTTGCAACAGCATCCCAACGCCACCTTCGTTACCCTCATGCACGGAAATAACGAAATCGGTACGCTGAACGATATTCAAGCCATCGCTCATATGTGCAAGCAATATGGAGCGATCTACCATTCGGATACCGTCCAAACGATGGGGCATGTTCCCTTCGACTTGAAAAATACACCTGTTGATCTGTTCGTGGCTTCCGCCCATAAATTTTACGGACCGAAGGGCATCGGCTTCTTGTATAAATCGCCGAATGTGGATTTGCCGGCACTCCTTTGCGGGGGCGGGCAGGAACGCAACCAACGCGCCGGTACGGAAAATGTGGCGGGTATCGTCGGCTTGGCGAAAGCCCTAACGATAGTGAAGGAACGCTATGACTCCATCCATACGCACCTGCTTCAGCTGAAAAGCTATTTTATGAACCGACTGCGGGAAGAAATCCCCGGCATACGCTTTAATGGGTTAACGGAGGCTGACCGCTCACTGCCTACCGTCCTCAACGTTACTTTTCCCCTTCAGGATCAGGATTCCATGCTGTTATTCAACTTGGACATTCGGCAGATTTCGGCTTCGGGCGGGTCGGCTTGCAGTTCGGGGAGCGTTCATCCCTCCCATGTATTGAAAGCCATCGGTTTGGATGCCATGCAGGCGGGTAACTCCGTGCGTTTCTCGTTTGGTTACCAAAATACGGTAGCGGAAATAGACTACGTGGTTAACGCGCTAAAGGAAATCGTAAGCCCCGTCCCGGTAGCAGGCTGATAAAAAAAATCCCCACACGGTAGCGTATGGGGATGATGGGTTAGAATGTAATCTGTGTATTGGGTAGCCATGAGCGTATCTTGGCTTTCTCTTCTTCGGAGATGGGGCAACCATCAAGGCTTAGTACTTTTAGGTTTTCTTTGAGGTTGGAAATTTCGGGAGGTAAGCTAGTAAGAGTAAAATTACTACTTAGGTAAAGGCTCGTTAATCTAGATAATTTGCCGATTTCTGCTGATAAGGTTGTGAGGGAATTAGCATGTAAGCTAAGGGATTGCAGTTGAGATAGTTTGCCAATTTCAGCAGGTAAACTATCTAAGGAATTACCACCCAAGTGTAATTGTTGTAGTTGTTTACAATTGCTAATCTCTGGTGGTAGATAGGAAATCCCTCCTCCCAAAGCTAAATAATTCAGATTAATCATCTTTCCTAAAGATACTGGAATTGTATCCCCATTTGCAAGAAATAAGTATAAATGCTGTAAATACTTGAAATCTGATAATTTGTCAAGAATTTTTGATTGTAACGGTTGAAAATTAAATTCTAATCCATTAACGCATTTGAAAGCACCGAAGGAGCTTTCAAATAGCTGATAATCTTCTGGTTGAAAAACATGACAAACATTGAAATATTGTTCGTCCTCGCCTGAAAAAGTCAAATAATCTTGAGCACGAACACGTACAAATTCACCGTCGTATTTCCTCAATCCACACGTCTTACACACCTTCTTCAGCGACACCACCTCCACTTTCACCACACAATCCGTTCCTTTAACCCTAACCCAACAGGTATATGAGTCCTGTTCCGGCAGGTTGGTAAACATCGCCGAAGCCTGCCAATTGGTACTGTCTAAGGAGTATTCCAGCGTGGGTTTTTCGTCATTCGTTCCGATGGCGGAAGCAAAGATTTGGGCGGTATTCCCCTCTGCGATACCGATTGCCCGAACGGGTGCTATGGTCATTGGCGGTGCGATAAAGGTCTGCTCGGCGGGCAGGTTGGCGGCTAAGGTGTAGGGTTGGTTGGCGGTCGTCTCGGTGAAAACGTTGATGGGGGACGGAAATTCCGCCGGCACCCACCGCCGATATTTCCCTTCGATGTCGGCTTCGGCGGGCATGTAGTCGGCATAGGCAGTGCCACCACGCGCGCGTGTTCCCTCACAGAGCAGTAAAACGCCCTCCACCCAGCACCTCGGACCCTGCCAATCACAATTCCAAGAAGAAAAGTGAGAAACTTCTCCGATGTAGGTATTGCCCTGTTTGGTGGCAGTACCTTCTTCCTTCCAGATGGACGCTTGTTCATCGAAGTGCCAGAGGGGCATCGTCGGCAGGGCTTTTGTTTGCTGATCTTCAGCGATTTGGAAGGCAACGGAGGCTTTCACGCCCGGCGCAAGGTTGAGTTTTTGGTCATTTTCACCCCGCAATTCACAACTGAAGAAGCCGTAAGAATACAACACACGTTCCTGCCCTTGTGCGTTAATCGCCAGAAAATCACCGCCCGGCATCCGTTCGCCGAACAAAGGATCACCCGGGCGCGCGGAAGTAATGCAAGCTTTGACCGTTCCTGTGTATGCTTGTCCGGTCGTTTGATCTACGATGCTGTTTTCCGGCAACTGCACGGTGAAAGCTGTATTTCCCAACAACATAGCATCCTTACCATTGAACGTATGCGTAACTTTGAATTGCTCCATCAGCACCGAACAAAAGACGGTGTCCGCCTTGGTGGGATAAAAACCGACCGTCCGCGTCATAAAATCAGGGTGTTCCGCCTTGACCATCGTGCGTTCCTGCCAAGAAAACGGAATAAAATAACGTCCGTTAGCATCGGTTTGCACTTTTTTTGCACCCACCGTTACCTGAGCGTTGGCGATAGGCTGAAGATGGTCATCGTAAACCCTTCCACTGACGATTTGTTGCGGTTCAGCCAAAGTAGTATCATTCGTTGTCTTGAATAAGAGTACCGTTGTCCAGCGCGATTTTTTCGGGTCGTTAGTCGTTTGGCATTGGGTACAAAGCGTTCTGACCCGCACGAGATAGCTCGTATTGGGCTTTAAGTCCCTGATAATGAATGATTCTTCGCCTTTGCAAAGGACGCTTTCCTGCCATTTGGAGACGGGTTGATTCGTCAATCCGTAACTGATATGCGTCCCCACGGCATCGGAAATATTTTCCCATTGCACGACGGCGTACTTCCCGTTAACGGATTTTAAGCGAAAGCGATTGGGCGGGGTGGGATTGTCTTCGGCACAAAGTCGGCTACCGGTCTTGAAACCAAGGCTCGAATGCGCATAAGGACTGAACGCGGGTTCGGCTATACATTTGGAGCGAACCTGCACGTCGTATTCCGTACCATCCTTGAGGTTGGTGAGGATAAAGTGGTCATTATCAGGGTTTAGGACGGGGGAAGTGTTCCACGAAAGCTGTCCTTTGGGTCTCCAAGAGACTTGATAGACGTGGTTGGCATCAATTTTCTGCCATGAGACGGTCGCGGAATGGTTTTGAATCTCCGAAAAGCGGACGCTGACGGGGAACGGTTCGCAAGCCCAAGCCTCCAAGGAGAGGGTTAAAACGATAATAAAAGTTAAAAACAGGCGGATCAAGATGGTCATAAGGGTACGGATGTTAAAAGTGAACGCCCTCCAAAAGAGCAAAAACAAATTTAACCCGTAAATTTCGTTATTGCAAGAGAGAAGAAGGAATTATCTGTTGGAAAAGGAAAAATAATTTTCTTGAAAAAGAAAGTCAAGTAAATTGCTTGATTTTGAAAATCGCACGTTAATGATTGTTATAAAATGCTTTTTAACTCCGTTAAAAACTATTCATTCATCCCTTTGCCTTGCAGGATCAGTGGGATACATTTTTGGATTCGGGCTTCTCGGGTTTTGGCTTGCTTGGCGGCGGAAAAGTGAAGCAAGTAACCGCGTTGCCGACCCGGAGTAAGGGCTTTGAAGGCAATCCGCAGAGTAGGGTACGCCTCGAAGACCTGCTCTAACTCCTCCGGTAGGGGATATTCCGATATTTTCTTAAATTCAACCTTCTTACCTGCTTGCTCTACGGCGATGGCTTCCATTAGGTATTCATGCAGGATAGTCTCCTGTGCCAAAACTTCATCCACATTTGTGAATTTAATCACCCGTGCCGATTGTGAATTTTCTCCCGGAGCAAGGAGGATACCCTGTGGATCAGGCATTAAAACCCCCTTGAAAAAGCTAAGTGAACAATATTCCTTAAAAGCTCCGATGAGCAAAACGTTTTGATCTTGATACATGTAACAAGGAACGCCCCACTTACAGGTTTCGGTCAGGGGGCTGTCCAGCACAATCCGCCGTAAATGATATAGTTCTTCCCGCCAAAGTTGGACTTTGCAGGCGGGCGTACCTCCCAATGGACACCGTCCGCAACCTTCGATGAAATAATTTTCAGCACTACGATTCATGTATTCGTGGTGAGATTAATGACTTGTCTGGACGACTTGGGCAGGGTTTCCGTACACGGTGGCGTATTCTTCCACGTCTTTCATCACCACCGACCCCGCGCCGATGACCGCTCCCGTTTCGATGGTTACATCAGGATAGATGATCGCCCCCGCACCGATAAATACTTCGTTTTCGATGATAACGTTTCGATTGAGGATCACGCCGGGCTGAATGGTGTTAAAACTACCGATTTCCACGCCGTTTTCGATGATAACACCCAAGCCGAACAGGTTGAGTGCCTGTACTTTCACTTCCGAACCGATGAGGCAACCCGCCGGTAGAATGTTACCGGACGTTAATTCGGAGGATTCGGGGATCATCACGGAAGGATGCACTACGTTGATCGGTAATTTTTTGGTAAGGTCAAAGAGGCGATTGAGCAGTGGTTCACGCATTTTTAGGTTGGCTTCCACCACGACGTAATCCGTCTGAATATTTTGTAATACTTTAAGGTATTCTTTATCGGCAAGCGAACCCAAAACGGGAACGTTGTTAAATTCTGTTTCTTCCGTGCCGGAGTCTTCCAAATACAAATAGCCGTACACGATTTGGTCGGTGAGGAGTAATATATCCGCTACCGCACGGGCTTCGAGTGAAGTGCCGATAATAATAACCGCAGGATTTTTCATAAGTAAAAAAAGATGACCTGACGAAGTTGGCTCATCAGGTCAAAGGTAAACAAAGTTTAGGCTAATATGGTTTATCGGAGGAGGGTAATACTACCCGTTCGTTTAATATCTACGTTGGTAACAGTATTGGCAGTGATGACCCAGAAGTATTGCCCCTCGGCGGCATCGTCTTTGCCTTTTACTTTACCGTCCCAGCCCTTGTTGATGTCCGTACCGCGCCAGACTTCCATGCCCCAGCGGTCATAGATAATCATCTCGAAGTTCTTGATCCCGAAGTTTTCCAGCACTACATTATCGTTACTGCCATCATTATTGGGGCTGAAGACGTTGGGAACTTTGATGATGTAGTTGGGTTGGTCTTTGATGTTAACCGTTACCTCCGTGCGGGTAGAACAGGACGGCAATACTTTATCGGCTAAGGTAAACGAAACCTTGTAGGATTTAATCGCCTTTGGATATTCCCATTCCACGTTGTATTTGTGGGAAGTGTCATCCACGCGGGTTTCGTCGCCGAAGTCCCAGATGATCGTATAGTATTTCCGTAAGGAATCTACATAGGACGTTACAGTCTCATTAAGCGGAATATAGCCGTTACCGATGCTGTCCCGCTCAAAACTTTTCGGTGCGAAGAAGGTAAACTTAGACGTATCTAAGTGGGCATCGTATTTCTCCACCCAATACTGTACCTGCCGAACGGTGATCTGATCGTTGATTTTCGGTTTATCGCGGAGATAGAGGGCTAAGCGCGTTTTACAGGCGGGGTTGGCGGGGCTGATGTCGCAGTTAGTCAGGTCGCCTTGGTTTTCGTTGTTCTTGTAAAAGTTGTAGACGATGACCGAATCATTATCGCTGTCTTGCAGATAGGGATGCTTTTTCAGGTTGAGATACCACGTTTTACCGTTAGGACCGTCTTCGGAGGTGATGAGCTCATTGTCGGGCAAACGGTTACCGTTTTTGTCGAAGATGCACCAGCCCGTCTCGGATAGTACCAAATCTTTCACTAGCACATATTTTTCTTCATCCCGGCAGACGGTATCACGGAAGGGAATCGGCACGGGTGGCTTGGCACTGATGGTAAAATTCCAGTCTTGGCTACAACCTTCAAATTGGGTCAGGGTGGCTTTGTATTTACCGGTCGTAAATCCGATGAAGTGCATCACGGTATCTTTGTAGGAGCGTGTTGTATTTCCTTGGTCGGTAAACGTACCCGTGATACTTCGGATGGATATTTTCTTGGAGGTGTCTCCCGGGAATTGCGGATCAAAGGTATAGTATTTATCGTAGTCTATCTCATTGTCTTTTTCATCCTTGATGATGACTTTATAGAAGTATCGATTAGCGGGGGGGACAGCCGGCGGGTTTATAATTTCAAAGGGTTTTCCACCTGAACCGTACAGAAACACAGTACCTTTACTGTCCCGCGCGCAGGGGAGTACATCGGTTGTGGTGGCGTTGGCTTCCAAGTTGGGAGTAGCTACGAAGGTCATCCCCGACACGTAGCCGTAGGAGTCGTAGGCGGCCTGCCCCATGGAAGTTGTCATCATGCCTTTCGTGGACCCTGTTAGGATGTAGATGCCGGAACCTTGGTCTATGTATGGATTATCATTTCTTAGGTCAGCAATTCTGATGGTAAAGCAGATCATGGAGTCGTTTCCGGCTACGTTGTTTGGTCCGATGACTTCTAAAAAAAATTCATCGTTTTTTCCGATAGAGGACAGTAGTCCCAAAGGCGTGTTAGTGGTTATATCCTTCTGGCGGTCGATAAAGCGTTTAGTTAATTCAATATTATTAGCATCCTTCTTTTTGGCAAAAACATTGATGCCATGCGTCCAACCGCTAAAAACCGCATGTCCATTATTCCCTAAGCTCGGCACATCCGCTATTACTTCGTTGCGTGCGATCATCTCTATTGGCGGAATCTCGATCATGAAGGGGTCTGTTTTACCCCCACTTTCCTGTCCTCCTAAATTGAGTTGATACACAGCTATGGCATGGTCAGCCTCCGCAAAATACCCCAGTTTATTACTGGCGGTGGTGTAATATTTATCAATATAGGGTAGGGTATCATTTTTAAGTGGTGGCGTATTTCTTATTATATTAGGTAAAGTTATTACTTCTGTGCCGTTGCCATTATGAACAGTAATGGTCGTTGGTTGATCGGTAAGCATCACAAAACGCCACAGATCCCCTACATTGCGTTCGTAGTTTCCGTATAGGATGAACTCCCGAGAGCGTTCTATTGCGTTGCCCGGGTCGGGAAGGGGTAATATTTGCTCTACTAAATGGTCACAAGCTGCACGGTCGCCGACATCGGTACAAAGGTTACCCGCAAAAACCGCAAAGGGAGTGCAGGCTTTGTCCGTTTGATTGTCAGCAATTTCAATTCTGGTACCTGTTAAACTGTTGCTACTGCGAAGCTGGATGAGTTCACCTTGATTGAGGGTGATTTGATACGGTCGGTTGGGGTATTTTTGCGGTAACCAATTTCCACCGGGTACTCCTGCGGAGACTGCTATCCGCGCTGTGGGCCAAATGTTTATTTTCGTATTGTTGTATTTAGCAACGACCATGATTAGGTTGCTTTGGAAATTAATAAATGAAGGCTTTGTTCTGGCCTCCCCATAAGTTCCAACAATATATTTTGTTCCGATCACGCCACTGTGTAGCACTACACTCATATCTCGGGTGTAAGAGCGACTGTTATTCAAGTAGCAATTGATGGAGTCGTCTGCATTTACATTAACGGCAGCAGCTTCTATTTTGCCGGATGACCGAATAAATATTTTTTTCAAGATTTCGGGATCTATCCTTCCGGTGGTAGCCAAATCTGCAAAATTGTAGGTACGAACTTCGCCGTCTTTAAGAATAACATTCGGGTCAATATAACCTGTACCCGGAACACGGATGCGCACAACGGTGGATTTCTTAGTGCTACCTTTCGGCATTGCGTAGGACAAGACAAGAGAAAGACTCAGGTCTCCAAACGCAATAGAATCTGCCGGGTTGTTTTCTAAGTTATTATTCATAAATCCCAACCAGAAGTCCTTACCTTTGTTGGTAAGGGTCCGTTGGGCATGTACTGAAGAAATTGAACCCAGCATCACAAGCAAGAAAAAGCAAGCCACCGAAATAAAGCCCCGCATAGAAATAGTGTTCACGTAAAGTTAACGGAATGATAATGGTTATAAAACTGCCAAAGATAAAACTATCTTTACCAACTACAATGGTAACACGCCTTTTATACAAATGATTTTTTACCCGCCCCAACAGTCAAACTTACCCCCCGAACGGTTGCAATTTTAACACCAATTTCAAGCCTCCGAAGTCCTATCTTGCATCCTCAATGCGCAGCTATGCAGAACGTATCCTTCAACACCTTAGCCGATTTTTTCGATTATCTGCCCGAACCCGAGCAAGAATTAACGGTACTGCTCCGGCAAATCATCTACGATGCCGTCCCTGATGTGCAGGAAAAACTGTCGTTTAACGTCCCGTTTTACCGACGCCATCTGACGATCTGCTTTTTGTGGCCCGCTTCCATTCTTTGGGGTAAAAAACAAACGTATGAAGGGGTGCGGTTCGGTTTGGTGAAGGGGGCTTATCTGCCGGAGACGAATACTTATTTTGAGCAGGGTAATCGTAAAGAAGTCTGTTACAAAACCTTTCTCAATGTCGAAGCCGTGAAGGATGCCGACATCGAAACGATCAGCTATTTTCTGCACCAAGCCGTCCTTTGGGATGAACAAAAAGCCTTAACCAAGCAAGCAGGGAAGCGACGATCGAAAGAGGAGGGGTTCATTTGAAGTGAAGAGGAAGGGTTAGTTGGGAGCATATTTTTCCCATTGGCAGGCAGTTTCCCCTTCATTGCTGACACCAATACCTAAGAGGTAAACATTTGTTACGGACTTTTGAAGACCTTGATAATATCTTTTATCGTGGATTTGTTGCATCGCCATATCAGCTAAAGTATTTGCATCTGTATTCGGATCGTGTTTTACTTCCATAATCCAAACGGAGTCATTTTTACGATACAAGAGGAGGTCTCTACTGCCGAAACGGTTAGGGTCTTCGATGCGTACATCTTCATTCATAAATAAAAAGGCAGTATATAACATACTGTGATAATAGCCTTCCCATTTTTCGCGGTTCTTCTTGCTGTTGTTCATCAAAAGCCGGTAGGGAATAGATGTAAACAGATTGTTGATACAGTCTTCGATTATTTTTGCGTTGACCTCGTTTAATCCTTTGGCAAGTTCCGCACTCCAATTCCGAATAGATGGTAAATCAGGTGCGCAAGTTTCGATAAAGTTGGTTAGGAAGGCTTGCTTAACGTCCTTATTCGGGAAGTCAAATTGGTAAAGCAAACCGTCTTCGGTCGAACTTTCTTCTTGAATCGTCAAGTAACCCATCTGCCACAATAAGCCTACCATATGGATTCGGTTGGGTTCAAAGGTTACGATTTTGTTCATGGGGTAGCTTTGTTGGATCAGGTCTTCTACTAAATTTAGGTTATATTCCTTGGCTTTTTCGACCATATAATATGAATCTGCACCGCTATTATACCAATAACTGTCAAACCTTTTGTTGGTCAGGTAATTGCTTAAAGCAATCGGATTATAGACCGTTTCCGAACCGCCCCAGCGATAACCATTGTACCAAGCGCGAACGTTCGCTTTCAAGGTTTCCATACTGATTGCTTGTTCCGCAACAATCGCTTCTAAATGTTGGTCGTAGGTCTTATAAACTTCCGCTTCTGTAAAACCTACACAGGCATTAAAGGATGGTTCCATCGTTAAGTCTTTTAGGGTATTGAGCGTAGAGAAAAGACTCAACTTAGAAAAGCGACTGATTCCCGTTAAAAACAAAAAGCGTATAGAGTCTTGTGAAGGTTTGAATGCAGAATAAAAGTCTCGCATGATTGCATGGATGTCGGAGTAGGTTTCGGGTTTAAGGAGTCCGTCCAAAAGCGGTCGGTCGTATTCATCAATTAAAATGACCACCGAACTACCCCACGACTGATATAAATCCTGTAACAATCTTGAGAAATAGGTGCTTAAAGATTGATTTGAATGGTAAGGTGGAATGTCATCATTACCGGAAGCGGAACGAAAAGCCTGTTGTAAAACATGCCCCAATGTAGAACGCAAAGTATCTGTGTTATCACTACCTTCATTAGAAACAAACCCAAAATCCAAATGGACTATGGGATATTCAGCCCATTCCAGGAAGGTTTGATATTCGGGATTGACGGCTAAGGCTAAGTTTCGTTGCTCAAAGAGATGTTTTTTGCCTTGAAAATAAGTCTTTAAGGTCGTCAGCAATAACGTCTTGCCAAACCGACGCGGACGCGAGAGAAAATACTGCGTTCCGGCATCGGGACGCAACATTTCGGCGATGTAGTCGGTTTTGTCAATATATATTCCGCCCTCTCTGATCACGCGCTCAAAGTATTGTTCGCCATACATGATCGGGGCTTTGAGTCGTTCGGTTGCCATTAGGCAAAACTACTCATAAATCAACTGTTTGCCAAGTGGTTATTCTCGATAGACAAGCCGTTTTTTATCGTAATTTTGAAGCCTGATTACCCTATGCGATTAACCCCCGAACAAGAACAAGCCGTACACACCGAAGGAAATCAAAAGATAGAAGCCGTTGCGGGTTCGGGGAAAACCAGTACCCTGCTGGCTTATGCTAAAGCGCGTCCCAAGCAGAGCATCCTTTATTTGGCTTTCAACCGCGCGGTACGGGAAGATGCCGACAAAAAGATGCTGAAAATGGGGCTGAACCACGTTACAGTGCAGACTGCTCATGCTTTGGCGTATCGGGCGGTGGCTTCGCAGGGGAAATTCGGCAAATTGGATGTGATGCCCTCCGTCAAGGTGAGCGAGTTGGTGGAAACGCTGGGACTAACCCGTCAGATCAAAGATTACGCTACCGCCTGCAAGTTAGCCCACCACGTGAACCAATGTCTATCCTTTTTTTGTAATTCGGCTTTGCTTCGCTTTCAGGAAACGGATTACCTGTCGGTGATGACCCATCCCGAAGCGATAGAGTTTGTCTCCAAATACCATGAAGCGATCCTGCACCATACCAAGCGGTGGATGGAAAAGATGTACGCGGGGCAAGTTCCGATGACGCACGACTTTTATCTGAAGCTGTTTCACTACCTCAATCCAAAACTGCCCTACGACGTGATTCTCTTTGATGAGGGACAGGATGCGTCGCCCGTGATGTTAGATATTTTTCTGAAACAGGATGCCGTAAAGGTCATCGTCGGCGACCGGCATCAGCAGATTTACGGGTGGCGGTACGCCGTCAATGCCTTAGAGCAAATTCAGTTTCCGACCAATACCTTAACCCAAAGTTTTCGCTTTGATGACGGGATCGCTACTTGCGCCATGAAGGTACTGCAACTGAAGCAATTACTGGGTGATAATCAGCCGATCCTCATCCAAGGGACGGAGCAAAAACCTTCGGCTAAAACCAAAGCCTGCATCGCCCGAACCAACATTAAACTATTGGAAAAAGCCATCAACCGATTGGATGATAAAAAGACGGTTTATTATTTTGAGGGTGGGCTGAACGGTTATACCTTTGCCTCCCAAAATGCGTCTATTTATGACGTACTGAACCTTTACTTAGATAAAAAGCGGCTGATTCGCAGTGAGTTGATTCGCTCGTTTCAAGCGTTTGAAAACTTGGAGCAGTATGCGAAAGAGACCTTAGATGCTGAGCTGGATATGGTTTGCCAGTTGGTGCGTAAATATAAAGCGGAATTGATAGACCTTCTGAATGAACTGAAGAAACGCCAAATCGAAAACAAAGATAAAGCAACTGATATTTTTTCAACCGTCCATAAGGCGAAGGGCATGGAGTACGACATCGTTACATTAACCGATGATTTTACCACCGAAAGTAAGATCAAAGCCGCCGTCGAAAAAGCCCAAGAACAAGAGCAACGTTACCAACGCCTGCGCCAAATGGAATCGGAAAAACCGCTCGGCTTGGACGTAAAAGCCGTACCGATGCCTGCGAATTGGCGAGAAACACTGAAAGAAGAGATCAATATATTATACGTAGCCGTTACGCGGACGAAAAGCAGTTTATTGGTTTCCGAAGAACTGTTCCAGTATTTTACCGGTAAAAAGTCCGAAAGTCAACCGCAAGAAAACAAAAAGCCCACCGAAAAAGCCAAAAGAAAACAAAGCCTTGAAGAACGTTGGAATCAACAAGCCGACACCTTTGACCCTAATAATGATGAACCACCCCGAACCGCCCACTTCCCCGACTTCTTTAACCAATGATGTGTACCGCAGTGGTTTTGTCAGCATTGTCGGCAAACCCAACGCCGGCAAATCCACGCTATTAAACGCGATCTTGGGGCAGAAGCTCTCCATCATTACGCCTAAAGCCCAGACGACCCGCCACCGCATTCTCGGTATCCGTTCCGATGAAGCGTTCCAGATGATCTTTTTGGATACGCCCGGCATCATCGAACCCAAGTATGCCCTGCACCGCGCCATGATGCGTTCGGTGAAAAATACCATACAGGAGGCGGAGGCGATTGTCCTACTCATTAGTGCGGATGAAAAACATGATGAATCCGACGTGATGAAGATGCTTCAGCATGTAAAAAGTCCCATCGTTTTGGCGATTAATAAAGTGGATTTGTCTACGCCCGAAAAGGTGGAAGAGAAGATCAATAAGGTAAAGGAAGCACTACCGGACAAGATTCAGGAAACGATAGCGATTTCCGCCCTGCATGGGATGAATGTGGAGGGCTTGGTATCGCTGTTGGTTAACTATTTACCGCCGGGACCGCCGTATTATGATCCCGACCAGCTGACCGACCGCCCCGAACGCTTCTTTGTATCGGAGATCATCCGTGAGAAAATATTTTTGAACCTCAAGGAGGAGTTACCCTATTCGTCCAATGTGGAAATCTCTGTTTATGAAGACCGCCCCACCGTTACCTATATTGATGCCGAGATACACGTGGAGCGTCAAAGCCAGAAAGGAATCATCATCGGTAAGAAAGGCGATATGCTCCGAAAAATCGGCACGGATGCCCGCACCGATATTGAAGAGATGATCGAGCGTCCCGTTTTCCTCAACCTCTACGTCCGCGTAACCGATAACTGGAAGGATAAGGATTTTTATGTTAAGAACTTTGGGTATGAGGAGGAGTGATGATTGGATATTTGATTTTTCACTAAAAGCAGTGGAGCCAAATCATGTAGAATTTTAAGTATTTCCTGAAACTTCGTTTGCTACTCGCTAAGATTGCACATTCTTCTAAAATTTTAGAAGAGATCGAAACATCGTCTATAAGCGTATGGGTACTGTCATAAATAACTTCTAATTGAAACTGAGCTACCCGAAACAGGGCATCCAAAAATTTGGAGCTGTTTTCTGCGCAATACGCAAGAATTGTTTGGTAATTGTCTTCATGGTCTAATAAAACGATCTGCCCGGTTTTACGGATGATAGCTACTCCATCCGTATCGAAAGAGCCGAATAAATAATAATCCCTTTCTTTACGGTTTTCTTCTTCGTAAAAATCAGGAAAAGAAATATTAAAATCAAATACTTCGTAATATTTCCCGAAGTCGTAATTATAGCAAAGGTCTAATACCGGATCATTATTCCAAACTGCAATCGGATCATCTCTTCGTTTAAGAGAGAAATAAGGATAAATCGTATCTACAAAAGATGAATTTAGTCCTTTTTCTATCATAAACGCTTTTGATGGTACTAAAGCGTTTATTTGGTTTACATATTCTTGAGCAGTCATGTAATATAGGATTAGTGTTTAGGATTCTCTTTCCGCCAATCGTGCTACGGCTTGCTTTCCAACCAATGAGCCGAGTGCTACCCCCATGCCACCCAAACGCGAGGCAACCAATACGCGGTCAGCTACCCAATCCAGATAAGGCTGTTTGGTTGGACCCATGTCGAAGATACCCGTCCAGTGGCTTTCGATATGATAGTCGGTTTTGGGTAAGATTACGTCTCGGAGGTAGCCTTCTAATTGGTCGGTGATGAAGGTATTGATGCCGTGTTCGGCAGTAGCTTCGGTTTCGAGGTCGAGGTTGCGCCCGCCACCGAATAAAACGCGGTTACCTACGTTTCGGAAATAATAAAAACCTTCGTCAAAGTGAAATGAACCCTTAAAGGGCAGTTGTTTTTTGAGGGGGGCTGTAATCAAAACCTGATTCCGCGCAGGGACGACGTGGTATTCGGCAAAAGGAGCGAGCAGAACTTTGGCATGAAAGCCATTCGATAAGACCACCTGACGCGCCAAAAAGGATGTTTGCGGATATTTGGTGAAATTAATCTTAACAAATCGGTTGTCGTCAATATCTAATTCGGAAACTTCGGCACCCGTGTAAAGTTCCACACCTAACTTTCCCGCCAGATGTCGAAGGGTTGCCATCATCTTACCCGTGTTTAGCTGTCCTTCCAATCGGTTGGAGACGATGGTTTTTACGCCACCCTTAAAGCCGAACCGAGTAATTAGGTCGGGTTCTTCCTGAAATACATCTTGCCCGAATACCGGATGGAGTAAGTCATTGATCGGGTCAATGTGGGCTAAATCGCCTATTTGTTCATCAAAGAGGAGGTCATAACCGCCGTCGGGATGGTATTCGATAGCCTCATTTCCCAAACGTTGACGTAAAATTTGCAATCCTTCCCAGCGTGAGGCAACTAAGTTAATGGTGGCTTCCGTTCCGTATTTTTGGAGGTCATCGGCTATTTCGGTCAGGCTACCAAAACAGGCAAAGCCGGCGTTTCGCGTGCTTGCGCCTGTTGGGATTAAATCTCTTTCGATGACGATAACGCGCCGATGTGGGTATTTTTCTTTATAGGAGATAGCTACACTTAATCCGGTGATGCCTGCCCCAATGACGGCAAGGTCTGCGATCCGAAAGCTGTCTAATTCCCAAAAACTAAGCATTTTGCGTGGCGGAAAGGGTTTTCATCCATTCGCGGGCTTCGGCTTGGTGCTTGCCTTCGGGGAATCGGGTTAGGTAACGGTTCAGCAGTTGGGCAAGGAGGTAGTTGTCGGTAATATTTTTCTCGGAACAGGACTGCAACAGATGCCACACATGGTCATCTATTTTATTTTTATCTGCCCCGTGAATACACGCCGCCCAATAGAAGTCAAGTGACTTCATAGGTTCGCCCATCAGACGGTAGGCTTGTGCTATCTGTATATCGCAGAAATGGCGATCTGTTTTGGCTTCACCGGATGCTATTTGGTAGGCTTCAATACAATTTGAATAGTCCCGAGCCACCATTAAGCGCGCCGCTTCGCGTAATAATTCTTGGTATTTTTCTTTGTGTTCCGGAGAATCATTTTCCAAGTCGGTTAAATTCCAAGCGCAGGGCTGAAATTCGGACGGATCAATGCTTTCAGGCTTCACTAACAAAGACTTCAAATACACCAAAATCCCCATATACTATCGTAGTTGTTAGTACAGATACGTACAGCGAAAACCCAAAGTTACAGCTAAATTCGGAATTGACAAGCTCCCCGCTGAAAATATTTTCTGACGGTTTCCGGTGGGAACATCTGGGGTATTTGGAAAGATTTTATTTACGCCCATGTTAAAAATATTTTATAAATAATGAAAAATATTATATTTATATTTAGTGAATTATTTATGCAAAATTATTTAATTTATTCCAGAATATTTAAGAAAGTTGGCAGAATTTAAGGGAGTGTTCAATTACAAAATGTAACAGAACGGTTCAAAATTGATATGCTAAATGTTTGTAAATATTGGGGCTTTTAGTCTTAAAATCTGAATGATATTTGCTAAAATATTGTGAAAACGGACTTGATAGAGTGATAAAAAATAATATTTACATGATTTTGATAGGTGTCTCAAGAATGGTAAGCGACAAAATAAAATTGCATTATTGGGAATCATTTTTCTATCTTTGCACCCTAATTTTCTAAGCAAATTTCGTACAAGAAATATATTGATTCATGGCAGTTAAACTCCGCCTCAGAAGACTTGGACGCACCCACGCCCCTTTTTATCAGATTGTAGCCGCAGAAGCTAACTGTCCGCGTGATGGTCGTTTTATCGAAAAATTAGGTTATTATAACCCTTTCGATGAAGTTACGGGTATAAAAGTAGACCACGAAGCCGCCCTCAAGTGGCTCAAAAACGGCGCACAACCGACCGAAACCGTTAAATCTATTTTCTCGCACGAAGGTATTTTACTGAAGCATCACCTCTATCGTCAGGGCAAATCGGCTGAAGAAATCACGAAAGCCTACGAAACTTGGCATCAATCCACCGAAGCCAAAAAGCAAAAAGCTGTTGATGCTCAGAACCTAAAGAAAGCGGAAACTCAAAAAGCACGCATGGAGCATGAGAAAAAAGTACGCCAAGATCGGGCTGAAAAAATCATCAGCAAGCGTACCCAAGCCACTAAACCGGCTAACGAAGCCGCTGAATAACGTTGGAATACCCCGACTATTTCCTTTTTGGAAAAGTTACCCGCGCGCACGGTATTAAGGGCGAACTTCGCGTCTATTTAGATGTGGATGAGGTGGATTATTACCAAGATTTAGATCTCAAACAGCTCTGGTTTCCTGAAAAAGGAAATATTTTGCGCCCATTTGAGTTGGAAAACATCCAATTCATTCCCAATGTCAACGAAGCTATCATTCAACTTAAAAATATCCATTCCCGTACCGATGCCGAACGTTGGTGCGGGAAACCTTTTTACCTCCCTGACGATCTCCTCCCGGAATTAGAAGATGAGGATGACTTTTATTATCACGACATCATAGGCTTTCAGGTCATAGACCACCTGCTCGGTAATTTAGGTACTCTTGAAAATTATATGGAAATGCCTGCCCAAGACCTCCTCGTCGTCTCCTACCAAGATCGTGAATTGCTGATCCCCGCAGTAGAGGTGTTCATTGCGGAAGTCAATTTTGATACCCAAACAGTTCATACGTCTTTGCCGGAAGGTTATTTAGATTTATTTAACTAAGAATAGGGTATTCAATCCGTATCATTTTGCCCCTTTTTTTCATTCATTTTGAGGCTACAACGGTTATAAATGTACGTCTAACACTGCTTTATCCCCACAGGGGACTGTTGATTTTTTGTTTACTTTAAGGTTATATTTGCATTTGAGATGTAGTATGTTTGGCAAAAACCGCTACATGTGTTTAATTGTTATTTATTTAACTATTTAGCTTATAACAAATGCGCTATTTATTTACCATCATGCTAACGCTGATGTTGTTCATGGCGGGCTATGCTTCAAGCTATGCCCAATATGGAGAACATGGTAAGCCGAGGATGCTTTTGGTCTACACCAATTCCGATGTAGCTCCTCCCAACGATGACGAATCCGATCGGATTCTGCAAGCCATCAAGCGATCCAAAATCGCTGACGAAATCATGCAGGAAGACTTCAATTCCGTAAAGGGGGCTTACACCGTAATGATTAAAAAAATTACGCCTGTTGCCATGCCGAATGGTTACTATGACGATCTTAAGCTCAAACTCAAGGAAATTTTCCCTCGTGTAGCCTTCCAAGAGATTGAGTTTAGTACCGCTTACAAATGGCTCAACAAAGAACCTGTTTTACATTAATCCTTGTTAGCATTGCTTCATTATGAAAAAACTATTTACGCTTCTTTTATGCGCTTTCGGATTAATGACGGTTGGTTTACAAGCCCAAGTCGTTAATAACGGGAGCTTTGAGACGAACGCCTGTGGCGGTTTCTGTACCGTAGGTAACCCACCGGCTTTAGCGGGTCAGGTCAACTCAACTAATGGCATTACCGGACAAACGCTTGATCCTTGGTATATTCATGCGGGTGCAGGTTGTTATTTCCCTCCGCAAAATGGTACTGATTATCTGTATATGTGGAATGGGGAACAACGTGGAGGTACACTCTTCACCGGCTTTTCGATCTCACTCTCTACCCCTTTAACGGTTGGACAAAACTATACGCTATGTTTCTTCTACCGCGCTCATAACAATGAAGTTTGTTATTGGCCCCAACAGGTTACCCGCGTGGAAATCGGACACAGTGTTACCAACAATGCTTATGGTACAGTAGTAGGGACAAGTCCTGCCTTTACGGTTAACTTGAATACATGGACGCAAGTAACCATTAACTTTACAGCAACGGTCGCGGCGGGCTTTATCACCATCAGAGGTATTGATGATCCTACCGGTGTTTCCTATCGTGGTATTGCCTTAGAGAACTTCAGTATCTCACAAGCCGGCGGCGTTCAGGTAGGTACGATCACGCCGAATCCTGTAGTGATCTGTCAGGCGGGGCCGAATCCGCAGCTAACGAATACGGGTGGTAACGGTAGCCAGCAGTGGCAGATCGATCCGGGCTGTGCGAATAACTGGACGAATATCAACGGGCAAATGAATCCGGTGTTACCACAAGGTGTTGTGAATATCACGCAGACGACTTGTTTCCGGGTGATGCACACGATCCCGGGCTGTA
>Ga0209573_1000588_pt1 | contig 72914 bp, 62 predicted proteins | sample TNRBio252014_DNA_FD_185870 | JGI IMG/M metagenome (GOLD analysis project Ga0209573, IMG submission 185870) | Wastewater treatment Type I Accumulibacter community from EBPR Bioreactor in Madison, WI, USA - TNR Reactor_6/25/2014_ DNA (SPAdes)... | ecosystem: Engineered > Bioreactor > EBPR >...
TTTATACATCGTAAGCAAATATGTTGAATTGTTAGACGGCGTTATTGGCTTTTCAAGCATCCCCGATCATGGAACGACCTTTACCATTGAATTTCCGAACAAATTTTGAAGCATTGTAATTATTTACCGCATAGGTGTTATTTTTTTTACCACATAGTTCACAGTAGAGGTTTTCACATAGTTCACATAGGCGGCTTCCCTGTGCTGTGTGGACTATGTGAAAACCCCTATGTGAACTATCCCGCTTTATGCGGGACAAGTTGTGGTGAATAGATCATTTTTAATAACGGGGATGACAACAATCACCGGGTGTCCTGAGATTTGTCAGGTACATCAAATTGCATCCTTGCCGTACCTTCGTGTCCTGAAAGGTCATTCGATTCTCTCTTTGAAATTAACCGCACATGAACTTTGTAACACCGGAAGCAGCCGTTTCCATCATCAACAGCAACGAACGCGTTTTCATTCACGGCGGGGCCGCCACGCCAACCCGCTTGGTGCACGCACTCACCAATCGCCACGCTGAATTATCGGGCGTGGAAATTACCCACCTGCACACCGAAGGAGACGCGCCGTATTCCGATCCGGTTTATGCCGCGTCTTTTCACGTCAATGCTTTTTTCGTGGGCCATAACATCCGGAAGCACGTGAACGAAATCAACGTGCAGTACATCCCGATGTTTTTGAGCGAAATCCCCTTGTTCATCCGAAGAAAAAAATACCCGATTGATGTCGCCATTATCCAGGTGAGCCCTCCAGGCCCGCACGGATTTTGTTCGCTCGGCGTTTCGGTTGACATCGCCAAAGCAGCCTGTGAAGTGGCAGGTAAAATTATTGCACTCGTGAACCCGAATATGCCGCGTTCACACGGAGACGGGTTCATCCACCATTCAAAATTCGCAGCTGCGGTGTACGCCGAAGACCCGATTCACGAAGTCCGGAACGGGAAAATGAGCGATATTGAAATGGCCATCGGAAAAAACGTGGCCGGGCTAATCGAAGACGGCGCTTCCCTGCAAATGGGCATTGGCGGGATTCCGAATGCCGTGCTCCAGTTTCTCACCAACCACAAAAACCTCGGCGTGCACACGGAAATGTTTTCCGACGGCATCCTGCCTTTGGTGGAAAGCGGCGTGATCAACGGCAAACTAAAATCTAAACACCCCGGCAAAATCGTGTCGTCGTTTGCCATGGGCACCCGTGCCTTGTATGACTTCATGCACGACAACCCGGAAGTCGCCATGCTCGATGTCGCTTACGTCAACGATACCTCCGTCATCCGGAAACTCAAAAAAGTAACCGCCATCAACAGCGCCATCGAAATTGACCTGACCGGGCAAGTCTGCGCCGATTCAATCGGTTCCGAAATTTTTAGCGGGGTAGGGGGGCAAATGGACTTCATCCGCGGCGCTTCCCTGAGCGACGGCGGCAAGCCGATCATCGCCTTAGCTTCGGCTACAGCCAAAGGGGTTTCCAAAATTGCGCCCGTGCTGAAAAGCGGCGCCGGGGTGGTCACTACCCGCGCCCACGTGCAATACGTTGCCACGGAATATGGCGTGGTGGATTTATACGGCAAAAACATTGCACAACGCGCCAAAGCGCTGATTGGTATTGCGCACCCGGATCATCGGGAGGGGCTGGAAGCGAAGGCTTATGAGTTGTATGGGAGGTGTTGGTAGGATTTTACTCAAACAACACATCCATCCCCAAATCATTCTGAACCAACCCGGCATACTCGTTTTTCGCTAAGCCGAATGTGCTCAGGAAGGACAGAAATATCGCTTTGTTGCTGCCGGTCACTTCCTTGAACCGGCCAATTTTGTGGCGCAGTTCCGCCGCATATTTTTTGTCAATAGCGAATGGCCGGATGGAGAATTTCATTTCAAAAAGGTTGATGACCTGGTCTTTGCGGTCAATTACCAGGTCTATCTGCGCGCCATCGGATGACCAGGCGTACACGGAAGTCTGGATGCCGCTGATGCCTAAAGCTTGTTTGATTTCCCGAATGTGGTGGAGGCCGACCATCTCGAAGGCATACCCACTCCAACTCCGGTAGACAGGCGATTCGACGGCATTGACCCAGAAATTTTCGTCGTCGGGATCTGATTTTGCGATGAACCGAATGTAGAACAACGTGTATAGGTCAACCAATTGATACAGGGCATCTTTTTCGGTTTTGCCAAAGCCCCGATACCGTCGGATGAAGTCGCTTTCTTCCAGTTCCTTGAGTATCCGGGTCAGGCCGCCGCCGCCCGACAATTTCGACAAGGCGATCAATTCATCCCTTTTCAGTCCTTTGCCTTTTTGAGCTAAAGCTTCTATCACAGCAATATGGCGTTCCGGCTTATTGAAAAGGGAAGCGTACAAATTGGCATACTCGTCCCTGAAAATGGCGTTGCGCTCAAAGCACAGCGCATTGATGTTTTGCGCCGGGCTCCATTCCGGCTTGATGCGCTCTAAATAATAAGGAATACCACCCAGGGCCATGTAGACCTGCATCACCTGGTAGCGGTCATAAACAACGCCCCGGTGGCGCAGGAATGCTTCCACTTCATTCAGCCGGAATGGATCCAGCCGGATGCGGTCGGTGACTCGATTGTGCAGGCCGCCCCGGTTGCGAATTAAGTGGTTGAGCATCCAGGAGGCTGCTGAGCCACATACGATGAAAAGGATATCGTTGCGGGCGCTGGCCCAACTGTTCCAAAAGTGTTCCAGACTGGAAAGAAACCTGGAGCCGCGGGTGTCCAACCACGGCAGTTCATCGAGAAAAATCACTTTTTTGCCGCCTGAGGGCAAACTTTCTAACCATTTGATCAATTGTTGGAAAGCCGTAAACCAATCGGCTGCAGGTTCGTGGTCGAACATGCCCCCGGAAAATTTGCTGATCTGGGCGTGGAAATTGCCCAACTGCCGGGATAATGGGACGCCGGCCATTCCGGTCAGGTGAAAAGCCAGCTTGTCTTTGAAGGTTTGGCGCACAAGAAAGGTCTTCCCGACCCGCCGCCGACCATATATGGCAACGAACTCGGAGCTTTTGGAGTGGTAGTGCTCCAGAAGTGCTTTTTGCTCTTTTTGACGGCCAATCAGTACGTCCATGATTTTTGATTTGGCCACAAGTTAAAAAAAAATACACTTATGGCCAAATCAAAGCTTCAATTTGGCCATAACTCGATTTATTTTTGAGTTATGGCCAAATTGAACCATGCCTACTGGTGATAAGCCGCATTATGCGCCAGCGTTTTACCGCATTTCGAGCAAGCCGTAGCCGACCCGGCGCCGCCTGCGCAACCACTCGCACAAGTGTAGTGCCACACGCCTTTTGCATTTTGAGCAGGCTCCGCGGTAGGCGGGGTAACTGCCGGCTGCGTAGCAATAGACGGCTGAGTGGCAATGGATGGCTGAGTGGGTGCATTTGAATTATTGTGGTAAGCGCTGTTGTGAACCAGGGTAGCGCCGCATTTTGCGCAGGCAATTGCCGAACCAGCGCCACCCGCACAGCCTTTGGCGCAGGTGTAGTGCCAGATGCCCGCTGCATTTTGAGCCGGCTCTGCCGTAGGAGGATCGAGCGCCGGATTGGTTGGAGATTGAGGCGTGATCGGTTGGGTCGAGGTTTCGGCAGGCGTATTCTTAGCATCCGGGCCATTGTTTTGGCAAGCCGAAAAAAACAGGACAGCGCTTAATGCTGCAATAAAAAAGAGTGATGGATATTTCATGTCCGATAGATTTGTGAACTACAAAAGTATTGGATTTTGGGCAAACGGAACTGTTTAGAATTTATCTTGCTGAAAAAATAAGATACCTGGCTTGGAGACAATAGATTTGTTGAAATGGGTCAGCGGTATTTAGCACATGCTTACTACATGATGATTTTCGTTACAGTAATCTTAAAAAAATAATATTTTAGTCTTTTTTATTGATTTTAACTATCTTTGACTAATATATTAGTCGAAATGAACCCATATAGCATTCACAAAACGCCGGGCATTGTCCTGATGGAAACCGCAGTGCGGCATAAAGCCCTGCGTAAAAAGCTGAAGCTCACGCAGCCGGATCTGGCCGAAAGGGCAGGCATCTCCTTAGGCAGTCTGAAGCGGTTTGAACAAACAGGACAGATCGCTTATGAAAGTTTGCTCAAATTAGCTCACGTGCTTGGGCGGTTGGCCGACTTCGATGCGCTTTTCAGCGTAGACACCGCCTTAGAAGAGGCCGAACGCCTGTTTAGTGACAAAACACGCCGGGGATGAGCAAAAAACACATCGAAGGAGAAGATTTCAACCGTAAAGACTACACGGTTCGAGGTCTACCCTATGCCGATTACGAAAACTGCACCTTCACCGGCTGCAATTTTTCCGAAACTGACCTGGCGGAAGTTCAATTCATCGAATGCACCTTTGAGGGTTGCGACCTGAGCATGGCCAAGCTGAAAGGAACCGCTTTTCAGGAGGTGGTTTTTAAGAACTGCAAATTATTGGGCCTGCGCTTCGATGAATGTAAAGACTTTTTGTTGTCCTTTCGTTTTGAAGGCTGTATCCTGAGTTATGCTTCCTTTTACAAACTGAAGCTAAAAAACACCCAATTCGCAGATTGCAACCTGGAGCAGGTCGAATTTGTAGAAGCCGATTTGACGAACGCTGTTTTCGGGAATTGCAACCTCAGTCTGGCCGTGTTTGAACGCACGGTACTGGAAGGCGCAGACCTGCGAACGGCGTATAACTTTTCGATTGATCCGGAAAACAATCGTGTTAGAAAAGCGAAATTTTCGATGCAGAACGTTGTTGGATTGTTAGATAAATATGGGATTGTGGTTGAATAGTCGGATTTCTTACGCAGTTCTTACTGAATCTATGCTTCATGCTGCTAAGTTTTCCAGCTTTTCGGGACTTCGTTGTGCGTGGTCTTTTGCTTAACCAAATGGTTCTCACTGCCCAGAATGACAAAAAAGGATTCCCACCTAACGGCACGAGGCACAAACAGAAGATTTTTTTGTAAAAACCTTATGTCAAAATATCAACATCTTAAAAATCAATTTATCTTTGAATAATTAATGGCTTTTCAAGGGAATCTTGGAATTTCATTTTTCGCTCTTCTGATTTGTAGTAACATTGCGCTATTCAAACTGCCTTATCTACCCATTGAATAGTTCTTTTTTGCTTGAAATATCAACAAGTGTGTAATTGGATAGAATTGATTGAATTCTGTATTCAGTAATCAAATTGTTATGTGGCTGATCATTTAACAATTTGTTGGTGTGTTCATGCAAACAGACAAATACAACGTATTGACTTTCACGCAAATAAAACAAACCCTTTATGAGCAAGAAACCCTTCTCACTGCTCCTGATTTTCCTGATTGCAGGGATCAGTTCCTCCCATTTATTCGCACAAAGCACCCTTTCCGGATCGGTATTGAATAACGCTGGTGAACCACTAATCGGCGCCTCTGTATTTATAGAAGAGCTGTCGCTTGGAACCGCATCGGGCGGCGACGGCAAATACACCCTTACCGTTGCAGCCGACAAAGCAAATGGGACGTACACCCTTTCCGTGCGATATGTTGGCTATGCGACGAGCTCGAAAGAAATAGTGCTGTCCGCGGGCAACCAGACCCTGGATTTTGTGCTGTCAGAAAATTTCCTGACCCTCGACGGGATTGAAGTCACCGCGTTAAAAAGCGGCGCCACTTTAGCCACAGAAACGCCGATGTCCATCACGGTTTTTCAGGGGAAATTAGTGGAAAGCATGGGCGCCAGTACCATCAGCGAGTTCATCCAGGCCGCGCCGGGCGTGACGACGACCCAACTCGACGAATCGTACATGAGCTTGCAAATCCGGGGCATTTCGTCCTTGTCGGGAGATTCGCCTGCCGGTTATTACCTGGACGACCTTCCGTTTACCTTCATTGGAAGCCCGTTGGTACCCGAGTTGAATCCTTTTGACTTAGACCGGGTGGAAGTGCTTCGCGGCCCACAAGGGACGTTGTACGGAAACGGTGCGCAATCAGGGGTCGTTCGCATTTTAACCCAGGATGCCAACCTTTCAAAAATGGGTTTAAAAGTGGATTTAACCGGCGCTATGACCGAAGACGGAGGCCCAAACTACGGCGCCCAGGGCGCGTTCAACCTGCCGGTGATTAAAGACAAATTAGCGGTGCGTTTAGTAGGCGGCTACCAGCAACGGGGTGGTTTTTTGACCAATAACCTATTGAATGAGAAGGAGATCAACGAAACGCAACTGACTTATTTTCGGGGAAAGGTAAACTTTCAAGCCACCGAACGCCTGAGCATCCGGGCATCCTTCTGGACGCAAAAAAATGACGTAGGGACCTACGCACTTGCCGACGACAATTTTGACCATTCCACTCCTTTTGCAGAAGAAGCCAACAACAACAATTTGAGCCTTTACAATGGAACCATTGAATATGTGTTGCCCAAGTTGCGCATTTACAGCTCCACTTCTTACACCAAATTGGAGTCGCAACTCTACGATGGCAGCCCGATTTTTGCCCGTTCGGATACTGACCTGGGCCAAACGGCTTTAAACGAAGAGTTTCGACTGAATTCCATCTACGAAGGCCCGTTCAACTGGCTGGTTGGTTTTTATTACTGGAACGGAGAATTCAACCAGAAGACGAACATTACCTTCATGTTGCCGCCAGACGGCGCCCTGTTTTCTCAACCGTACTTAGAGACCGTATCAACGTCAACGCAAGTCGCTGGTTTTGGCGAATTCTACTACAAATTCCTCGACAACCGCATGCAGGCTACGGTCGGATTGCGCTATTTTTCGGAAAAACGAGACCTGGAAGACTTATTGCCCTCTACGATTGATTTCCTGAAATTGCTGGGGATTCCTACCAAAAGGGGCACCGATTACAAGATATTTACCCCGCGCTTTAACCTCGCGTTTAATCCCTCTAAAAATTCACTGCTTTACCTCACAGCAGCAAATGGTTTCCGCAGCGGGTTTGTGCAGAGTGGCGCGTTTTATGCCTCAGCCGTGGCTTTTGGTATCCCGGCGCCGGAATACGTCGCCGAAGAAAACCTCTGGAGTTACGAATTGGGAACAAAAATCACGTCACCAAACGACCAGTTCCTCTTTGAAGCAGCGGTATATTACAACGACTGGTCTGATTTGATTCAAACGTCTTCTCAGGTGGTAGATGTCATGGGCACGCCTACCCCAATCATTTATTTCCTCAACGCGGGCAAAGCTTCAGCTTTGGGACTTGATCTGACCACGCAATATTCCAGCCCGGGCGGGCTGACGCTGACTTTGGGCGGCAATGTCAACCAATCGGAATACCGCGAAGACACGCCGGCCTCTATCGGAGCCAAAGAGGGCGACCGGATCAGTTTCGTGCCGCAGGTTACGCTGTCCAGTTCGGCTTACTATTCGCGACCGGTTTTCGGAGGATTAGACGGTTCGATTTTTGCCAACTTACAGCACAGTTCAAAACGGGTAGATTACAATGCCGGCAATATGGTTGAAGGCGACGACATCACCATGCTGAATTTGCGCATCGGGGTGGAGGGCAAAAAATGGGGTATTTTCCTTTTTGGAAATAATTTACTGAACGACCGGGGCGCTACGTATCCGCATAATTTATTGAGCTACGACACCCGGCTCCGGCCCAGAACACTTGGCATCAATTTGAAATTTAATTTATAATTAACAAAATTACAAATGCAATGAAAGACAGTTTGCAGGCGCCCCACGTCATCCACCTGGGGAAAAAATCGAGAAAAGAAATCAAACGCTACAAGCAGGGCATCGGCACGATGCACATGGAAGTGCAGCACATCCTTTCGCAGGCCAAAACACAGGCAGGCCCTGACAAAGAGGTGCTTCCGGTTGTGGTCGTTCACCGCAAGAAGAAAAAGAAAGGGCTACTGGCAATGGGTTCCCGCTTGTTTGATTTCTAAATTCATCACAGAAAAAGACATACCACAATGGCTACATCAAAGCAACCAAACGCATCCGGAGCAGAAACGGATACCCCTTCGGCATTGGCGCAAATTCACCAGCATCCGCCTTTGGTTCATTTAGGCAAGGTAAAAGAGAAAAACGCCAAAAAGCTGAAGAAAGGCAAAGGCAAAACGATGAGTGAAGTACACATGGCGGTTCAGCAGATCCAATCGGGTTTGGAGGGCAACCACCATCCCCTGGTCATCAGCTATGAAGAAAAGCCGCGAAAAGGTGGCAAAAAGAAGAACAAAATAAATATTATGGGGATGAAAATTGATCGGAAAAAGCTCAAAAAACGCATGAAAAAAAGCGGCGTCAGCCCCAGTTTTCTGTAGCGAACTGATGCGGTTAACGATCTGATTGATAATCAGTTTCCAAGGCTGGTTGAGCGACCTTATTGCACGGCTGCAAAAAGGCGGGGAATTCTATTGAACGATATTACGGAGCAACATTTATGCTAAAAAGGAAATACAAAACTACACCCTTGTTTGAGCCTGCGGAGCGTCCGCCTCTGGAAATCAAAGCGCCAACCAAGCCCCCTTCTTTCCGCTTTTTTCAGATCATATCGCTTCTTTTTAAAACCCTGTGGCGGACGCGCTTCGGAAGAGCCGATGATTATACCAAAGGCGTAGCCTGGCGTTTCTTTTTTGAATCTATGGGGGGCTTGTGGGTAAAAGTGGGCCAGTTGATGGCCATGCGCACGGATTTATTTGAAAAGGATTTTACCCGGGAATTGGCAAAATTGCATTACCGGGTGCATTGCTTTCCTTATTCTTATGTGGAACAAATTCTGGAAGAAAACTTGAAAAAGCAGGTAAATTCGGTTTTTTCAGAATTTGAACCCATCCCGATCGCCGCAGCCTCATTGGCTCAGGTGCACAAAGCCAGGCTGGCGCACAACGGAAAATTGGTCGCTGTAAAAGTCCAGCGGCCCTATGCGCAGGAGTTTCTGAAAAAAGACATGAAGATCATCCGGGGCATGTTCAATTTTTTCAAAAAATTCGAGGCATTCGAGGCAGTTTTACTCGATGAGATGTTTTGGGAACTGGAAGCCATGCTCACCGAAGAAATTGATTTTCGGTACGAAGCCATCAACCTCAAGGAAGCCAAAAAACGGTTTAAGAAATACGGGATTTATGTCCCCAAAGTCTACAAAAAACTTTCCTCGGAAAAAGTGGTGGTCATGGAGTTTATTGAGGGGGTCACCATGAGCGAATTCATCGCAGCCAGGCGCGAAGACCCAACCCGCTTGAAAATCTGGTTGAAAGACAACAAAATCAAGCCCAAAAAAGTCGGCGGGTTTCTGCTGCGCAATACCTGGCGACAGGTGGTGGAAGACAATTATTTCCATGGCGATTTACAGCCTGGCAACATCATGCTGCTTGCCAAAAGCAGGATTGCCCTGATTGACCTCGGCAGCGTGGGGTCAACCGACGAAGAAGTGCTTTCTTTTTACCGCCAGCAACTGATCGCCATTGGCAAAAAAAACTACTTAAAAGCTGCCGATTTTTCCATCCTCACCTCGCCCAATATCCCCAGCGAACACCAGGGCGACATTCGGCAAAGCATCGTCAGGGGCTTGCGCGGCGCACTGATGAAAGCTTCGCTGACCGATGTGGACATCGAGCAAAAAACCACCGTGCACAATGCCAGCAACGACATGGCCAAAGAATTGGCCAAATACAAAGTTTCGCCCAATTGGAGCATGTTGAAGCTGATCCGCACCTTTTTGACGATAGACCCCAGCGTAGTGAACCTCCATCCCAAAATGGACCTGCAAAAAGAATGGATGAGGTACTACAAAGAAGCCCGGTGGCGCTTGTTCAAGCAACGGCTGGCCTCCATTGTTGAACTGCCTTCCAATATGGTGGATTCTATTTCCCTTTTCATGAAAATGCAGCGCAGGGGCGCCATTGATTTCAAAGCTAAGGTCAGCAAAGGCATTCTGGTCGCCACTTATTTCCTCGGCTTGCTCAAGTGGGCGTTTGCCGCAGCCATCTTCTTCTTCATTTGGACTTACCTGTATCAGCACCACGATGTGATAGACCACCTGCACGCGGATGGCGGCAATTGGTTTACCCGGCTGGCAGAACGTGTTCCATTCACTTCAAGGCTATATTGGATCGGTATCCTGATTGTATCGCTGTTGTTCGTCAGACATTACCACGGATTTATCCGGCAGGTGAGGCAGCCGGTGAAGCGTTTTTAGCGTTTTTTGAAGAAGAGAAATAACGTTAAAGTTGTTGGCGTTTTGTTATTCAGAAAAACCTGGAAGGAGCGTAGTAAAATGCAAGAGAGCAGCAAATTTCACCGGGTGGCTTTTGTCATAAACGGAATGGTTTTCATACTGGGCAGTATGGTCTTTATGGAAGACAATAAAACCTTCTTTGGCATCGTGCTGCTTTTGGCAGGTTTGGTTAACCTCGCAGGGTTGATTCCCCGTTTCAGGAACGTCACCGGGTTTTGGATCCAGATCATGAACATCATTGTGGCCATCATAACGGCGTGGGATTATTTTGATTCGGGTAAAAAGTACATTCAATATGCCTGGATATTGGTGGCCGCTTTTTCATCTATTTTATTCATTCAGCAATACCGAAAAACCCTTTAACCTTTTACCTTTATCCTTTCACCTTTATCCCTTATCATTTACCTTTATCCTTGAGACCCACATGATCACCTATTCCACGTCCACATCAGCAAGCGACCTTCAGGGGATTCTGAGCCTTCAGCAACAAAATCTGGCGGTTAATCTCCCGCCGGATGAAGTGCTCAGTCAGGGATTTGTGACGGTTACGCACCGCTTAGAAGATCTGAGCAGGATGAACGATATTGAGGCGCATGTAATCGCCAAAGATGGCGAACAGGTGATTGGCTATTTGCTGGCCATGACCGTGCAATCTAAGGCTGATTTTCCCGTTTTAATCCCCATGTTCGAGCTTTTTGAACGCATTCAATTCCGGAAAAAACCGGTTGCTGACTACCACTACCTTGTTGTCGGCCAGGTTTGTGTGGATAAAAACTACCGCGGGCAGGGCATTCTGGATCAGTGTTATGAAGCCTATAAAAATCGCTTTAAAGACAAATACGATTTTGCCATTACCGAAATTGCCATCAAAAACCAGCGCTCTATTAAGGCGCACAACCGGATCGGCTTTCGGGAAATTCATCGTTACAATGCGCCCGATGGGGTGGAGTGGAGCGTTGTCGTTTGGGAATGGTAAATGCCCGCCTCGTGCCACCCTTTACCGCCGAACTCCAGTTCGGCGCTCAATAATTTAAAAGTGTTTTTCCACCTCATGATCCAACATATTCAGCCAACATGTTATATTGCCACACTATTTAAAGGGAATATTCCGCCGAACAGGAGTTCGGCGGTACAGCAAAAAAATCCATGCACAGAAACTCAAAACTGATTGCTGAAACCACCGCCGTTTTTCTGTTCATCAGCGTGTTGGCGGTGTGGGTGCAGGGGTTGGCACTACCCGCTGTTTGGAAAGGGCTGTTGTATGGCCCGCTGTTGTTGTTTCAGGGATTGTGGTTTTACCGGTTCTACATCGTGGGGCACGAAGCGGCGCATAAAAAATTATTCGCCGACAACCCCACCCGGAATGACTTTTGGGGCAGCGTCGTGCTGTTGCCACTGATGGTTCCGATTACGATTTACCGCAAAATCCACTATTTCCACCACGGCTTCAACCGCAAAGACGAGCACACATCCAACTTAGATACGTTTGTGGTGAAGCGCCCGCCGAGCCTTATCAAAAAGGTTTACTACCATATCGTCTGGTACCTGAGCGTATTTTTTGGCGGATTTTTCATCCATTCGCTCGTTTCGGTGGTCTTGTTTTTGTTCATTCCGCCGGCGTTGTCCGTGAAAATTTCCCCGGCGTTCAAAGGTTGGACGATGCGGGATCAATTGAGTTCCATCGGCTTGTTCGCCCTGGGCGTTTTGTTGCACCTGTCTGTTTATTGGGCTTTTGGAAAAACCGTTTATTTATACACGCTGGGGTACCCTATGTTGTCGTTTGCCTGGGTCTTGTCGCTGCTCGTTTACATTTTTCACTACGACACCACCATCGGCGACGGCGTGCGCTACAATGTGCGTTCGGTGAACCGCGTGCCGGTCATTTCCTGGATCCTGATGAATTTCAACGAACACGCTACCCACCATCAATACCCCAATATCCCGTGGTACGAACTGCCCGAAAAGCGCAAGGCCCTGCCGGAACCTTACCTGACTAAAAACCAGCGCACCCGGAATTTTTTCAGAGCCATTCTCAACCAACTCAAAGGGCCTAACATCGTTCATGAGCGCCATCATTAGAAGGGCAGTCCCGGAAGATGCCGCCGCTTTTGTTCAAATCAAAGACCAATTGCCATTGACCCTGACCGATGGAGGCAGCACCAAAGGCGGATTTTTGTTGGGAACGGATTTGAAAACCTACCGGCATTACATCAAAAACGCCTATTGCTTAGTTGCAACGACCGAACAAAAGCTGGTTGGCTTCGGCATTCTGCTGCCCGACTGCCTGCTTCGCGAATCGGAGGTTTGGAAAAAACGCCGCCGGGCAACGTGGTACGTTGATTTGCCGGTTTACGAAAAACAAAACCTCTGCTATTTTGAACAATTGGCCTTTTTGCCGGGACATCGTAAAACTGTACTCAAACTATCCTACAACCTTATAAGATGGGCTTTTGAAGAAGGGCATCAGACGTTGTTTACCACAACGGTTAACAAACCGGTGCTCAACTTAGCTGCCATTCCGTTCATCAAAGCGGCAGGCGGCATCCATGCCGGAAATATTGACGAGGTGTATCCGCGAATTGGCGCCATTAATTCCGATATTTACCTCATGGCGTCCGGGGTGTTTTTTCAAAAGGCCGAAGCGCATCCGCTTTACCCGCTTTTTAAAGAATACCCCTATTCATATTAACTATGGCCGGATACCGAAATATTTTTCTGCAATCATTCCGCAAGCCGGGGGCGCTGTTGCCAACGCGCTGGCTGGCGGCGTGGAGCCGACAACGTTTCATCGTCCCGGTATACCACACCGTTTCCGACAATAATCCGGAACATATCCGGCATTTGTACCCGGTAAAAACGGTGCGACAGTTTACCACAGATTTGGATTTTTTGCTAAAAAACTACCGACCCGTAAACCCGACGGAATTAGAAAACCTGCTGCACCACGGCATCTCCCCAAAAACAAACACCTTCCTGCTGACCTTCGACGACGGGTTGCGCGAATTCCACGACCTCATTGCCCCCGTATTATTACAAAAAGGCATCCCGGCAATCTGTTTTCTGAACAGCGATTTTGTAGACAACAAAGGCTTGTTTTTTCGCTACAAAGCCAGTTTACTGATTGGGGTTTTTGAACGCGAAAAACAGCAAACACAAAGCGATCCGGTGATTCAATGGCTCAGACAATACGCCCCCGATCAACAAAATATCCGATCGGCGCTTTTGTCCGTTTCCTATCAAAATCAGGGAGTGCTTGACGAACTGGCAACCCAGGTTGGGGTAGATTTTGAGGACTATTTAGTCAAACAACAGCCTTATCTGAACAGCGCACAAATTGTGGCGCTCAAAAACCAGGGTTTCTATTTCGGCGCGCATAGTTGCGATCACCCGGAATATCGTTTTTTGGACATAGCAGAACAAATCCGCCAAACCAAATCGAGCGTGGAAAGCGTTTCCAGGCGCTTCGATCTGCCTTATCGGGCATTCGCTTTTCCGTTTACGGATTACGGGGTGTCGGAGGCGTTTTTTCACACCATATACGAACAAGCGCCGACGGTGACGGTGTCGTTTGGCTGTGCGGGGATGAAGCGGGACGCTTTTTCGCAGCATATTCAGCGCATCCCATTTGAAACGGGCGACCTGAGCGCTAAAGAAATCCTGAACAACGAGTACCTTTACTTCCTGCTGAAAGCCCTTGCGGGAAAAAACAGCATTCGCAGAACATGATTGAAATTAAACTGCTCAACCGGCAGGGTTTGGCCGACTACATCTATTCGGAAGAATACGAGCAGTCGCCGGTGGTTCCGATTACCCGCCACCGCGCGTTGTCGCAAATCCGGAATCCACGCGCAGCCGCAGAAGACGTACTGCTTTTGCTGGCATACGAAGGAGCGAACCTCGTCGGCTACCTCGGCGTGCTACCTGACCGCATGAACGGCCAACTCAAATGCGGCTGGATGTCTTGTCTGTGGATTGCGCCGGAGCATCGCGGGAAACAAATCGCACAAAAACTGCTGCAACAAGGCTTTGAAGCCTGGGGGCAAAAACTCTTAGCCACTGAATTCACAGCGCCTGCCAAAAAGCTGTACGACAAAACCGGCCTGTTTCGCGATTTGCAAATCAAACGTGGCATCCGGCTCTACCTCCGCTCTGACCTGCACATGCTGCTGACGCCCCGAAACAAGTGGTTTGAAAAAATCAGTTTTTTCCTGAAAGCCTTTGATGGCGTGGCGAATGCGGTATTGGATATCCGGTTTTTGATTTGGAAACCCGGCCTCGGGGATTTGAAAATAGAATACGTCCGCGAGGTAGACGGAGAGACTGCGCATTTCATCGAACGCAGTCGCGGAGCGCAAGGCTTTCAAAAAGGCGCTGCTGAATTGAACTGGATGCTCCAAAATCCCTGGGTGCTTTCGGCGCCTGAAAAAGACGATTTTGGTAAGCGCTACCATTTTTCTTCTACCGATCAATCTTTTGATTTTTGTTGTGTTAAGATTAAAAATCAAAAAAATCAGCTCATCGCTTTTTTAGTGTTTTCCAAACGGAATCGCTTCCTGAAACTGCCTTTTTGTTACGTAGAAAACGAAGTGGATGCCGTGTTGCAGGTCATCGCTTTTTTCCTGCACCGCTGGCGGGTGAATGCGTTCACTACGTTTCATCCGGCGCTTGTGGAACGGCTCCGGCAGCGCAACGGGCTGTTGTTTCTGAAGCGGGAAACGCGGCGGCACTACCTGATTTCGAAGGTTTTTGAATTAGAAAATTCCCGTGAAAATTTTGAGATTCAGGATGGGGATGGGGATTGTGGGTTTACGTGAACAATCTGTCTCAACGCCCATAAACCTTTGCAATCCGCCGCTCAATCGCCTCCAGCGTCAGCAACCCCAATGCGATGGTGGCGCCGGCGACCAGGTAGTTATAGGGTAGATTTTTAAAAAGCGCTATCCAATGATCCACAGCCCCGGCAATAGGGGAGGAGCTGGCCATGCCGACGGGGTCGCTGCCGGAAACAAGGGCGATCACCCCACACAAAACAGTGGCTAAAGACGCCCAGAAAGCCCGAAGCCAGTGGTGGGGGATCAGCGGTTCGATCTTGATTTTTTTGACCAACCCTGGCAGGCGATCCATCACGTTGAGGGCAAAGCGCAGAGAAGGTTGTTCCAGTGGCAGTTGACGCAGGGAGGTATTCAACCGCAGGCAGATGTCCAACGCCGATTTCAGCGCAGCGTCCTGTGTTAAGCGCTGCTCCATTTGCCGGGTCTCTTCGGGCGTGCATTGGCCGTCAATGTATTTCCACAATAGAATGCTGTCTTCGGATTGCATTCATTTTAAGGTTAAAGGTTAAAGTAAAAAGTTCGTTTTTGTTCGGATCAACGAACGAAAGTGGCAATCGTTGATCGTTGTTGGTTGATTGTTGTCCGTTGGGTTCCCGACCAATGGTCGTTTTTGCGAACGAACAACCAACAACGCTCAACGAACAACAACGTGGCTACCTACTCCAGCAAATCCCACACTTCCTCTTTCAATAAATAGACTAATTCGTCTTTTAACGCTTCCCGCAAACGGTGTAGTTTCGTTTTTACATTACTCAGCGACAGCCCGGTAATGTCTACAATGTCTTTCACCGATTGTTCGTGCAAATAAAACAACTCAAGGAGTGTGGCGTCTTCTGGTTTCAGGCGTTTGAGCGCCAATTGCAGTTGTGCCCGCAAGTCCGACTGCTGCGATTGATTCGCCGGGCCTGATTCCGGGCGTTCTGCAATTTGCAACGCCGAGCGTTCGTCGTCAAGCGAAGTTTGTGGCGCTTTCAGCAGGCGGTATTTGTCAATCGCTGCCCGGTAAGTCACCGTATACAACCAAGTGCGAAACCCTGACCGTTGCTCAAAGGTGTGCAGGGTGCGGTATACTTTTACAAACACATCCTGCGCAACTTCTTCCGCCTCTTCCCGCGAGCGCAGCACCCGAAACGCCAGACTGAAAACAAAATCCTGATGGCGCTCAACCAACCCCCGGAAGGCGACCTGATCGCCCGCCAGCACTAACTGAACCAACCTGATGTCTTCATCCACAGGAGCTGATGCTTGCATTTGCCGGGTTTGACGAGGGTTCGCTTAAAAAGGTTACAGATTTTGTAACCTGCGTTCAAAGGTACTCGTCTCCTATCATGTTTCACCACGTATTCAGAAAAAATCAAACACAGGGTACCATGTCAAGGACTGAAGTTTTAATCCCGTTATTTGGCATTATGGGCAATTTTTTAGCCATCATTATTTTTATCTATTTTTACTTCACTTCGCGGCACCGCGAGCGCATGGCCCTGATCGAAAGCGGGCGGGATGCAAGCATTTTTAAACGCGACAAAGCCCCTTCCACCCGTTCGCTGAAGTACGGAATCGTGGCCGTCATGGCAGGCCTTGGTCTGGTCGTTGGCACCATTCTGGACCGACTCGGGATGCCTGAAGAAGTTGCTTATTTTTCGATGGTGCTGATTTTTGGCGGCATGGGCCTGCTGGCGTATTATTTTTTGCTGAAATCAAAGCGGGAACGAGAGTCGGATTTGCTGTAAAAAATCCGAATAGAGAGAGACCGACCCCTGATAGGATGTTTTTAATGCATTTTATACCTTCAAAAACTTAAACCACCATGATCAAAAAACTCTTTTTTCTCGTAGCTTTTGCCGTACTGGCGTCCTCTTTTCTGGTGCAAAAACCCATAACTTCCCCTTTGAATGTCTCGGATGAAAAAATCGAGGTATTTTTTTCAAAGGGTATGAGTCAGGCCGAATTAGATGCCATTCAAACCCAAATGAGCGAAAAAGGCATCACCCTGAATTACTTAGAGCTCAAATTCAAAAAAGACCGGCTGACCGCCATAAAATTTGAGGTGAGCGATAATAAAGGGCATGAGGGGAGTGCCTACACCTCGTTCTCTGCTTTTTCCAAAGGCCGTTTTGGGTTTATGATTGACCCAAGTGAAAATGCCGCAGTCGCATTTGCCGTAGGGAATATTTGAATTTAATGTAGAAGGAAGAAAGGCTAAAAAGGGTAAAGGCTAAAAAGGGTAAAGGCTAAAGTAGAAAGGTTAAAGTAGGATGATGTTCCCTCGATGGTGTTACGTATTCTACTTTACCCTTTATCCTTTCTACTTTAACCTTATATCCCTCCTTCAAAACTTCAAATCCACCCTTGCCGTCATATTCCGCGGCCCTTCCAGCAAGCCGGGGCGAACGGAATACTCTTCGTTTAAAACATTACCCATCAGCACAGATACTTTGAATGCTTCACTGAAGCGGTAGGCCAAACGCACGTTGTGGACGGTATATCCTTTGTTGTTTGCTACGCGATAGTTCGCCAATCCGGGGATGATCAGGTTGAATGCCGCGTCAATAGCCTCGATGTGGCTGGCATAAAATGTTTCCAATCCGATGCTCATGTTTCTCCACTCCCCTTCAAGGTCTAACTTGAACGTGTGCCGGGGGCGGTATTTCAGCACATTAGTTTCTTTGCTGGAAGAGTTGTTGTAATTAATTTGCCCGGTGCTTTGCGGCTCGCCGGGTTGAATGGGCGTGCTGTCAAATTCCAGAAATTGAGGGTCTATGTACGTGTAACCGGTGATCAGCGATGTTTTAACCTCCCCAATGAGCCCTGCACCACCCATGGAGATTTCCAATCCGGGCGTTTCTGTGTCTCCGATATTAACAGAGCGGAAAGCGCCACCGCCAACGAGGTTGAACTCCATCATATCGAAATACTTCATCATGAAAGCCGCGATGTCGAAGAAACCCTGGAATTTAGAAATGCGAAAACCGCGTTTAATCCCAATTTCAGCAGTCCAGCCACTTTCAGAGCGCAGCGCAGGATTGGGCAAAACATCAAAAGCGCCTGCATTGGTCACAATGAATTTTTCAGCCACAGTAGGGTAGCGGTAGCCCTGCCCCCAGGACGCCCGGATATACGTTTTTGCGTCAAGCTTGTAGCTGGCGCCAATGCGAAATACCGGTTTGGATTCTTTTTGGTTATCGGCCAAAACGGTGTCTACCGGTCCCAGTATCGGATCGAAAATAAAAGTCGGATTATTCAGCACATTGTACTCATAGCGAAAACCCGCAGAAAGGTTGAGGCGGTGTCCGATGGTTTTATCAAACTGCAAATACGCGGCAGCATTGCTCGATGAAAACGTGGTGTCGCCATAAAGCTCTGCTTCTACGCTTGTACCCATGGCAACTACGCCCGCCGTAGCAACCAATTCAATCTCTTTAAATTGTCGCTGGAATTGGTACTCTCCATATAACAATTGCGAAAAATTAGACTGATTCAAGTCGTTGTCGTTTGCCACATTGTAGTAGCGACCTACCACCCGGTGGCGGTTGCCACCTTTGTCGAAATAGGTCAGGAACGGGTCAATATTGTAGCGGAAGCGTTCGCGCGAAGAAATGGTGCTGGGCGTTCCGGTATAAGCATTGGCTTCATTGGCCCAATAAAAGAAAGAACCGCTTTCTCCTTTGTTGAAATTGCCGTTGACGCCCAAAGACAGGCGGTCGGTGAGGCGGTAGCGGGTATTGAAATTAAAACGCCCGTATTCCTTGTAGGTGTCTTTGTTAAAACTGGTGGAATTGACATAAAAAGCGCCCACTACGAGGTCGAGTTTGCCAATTTTCCGCTTGTGCGAAATGCTGGCCGTGTAAGCCGAAGGGGCGGTGTCCCACCATTGTTTAGCAGCATCCTCGGGCGAAAAATAAGTGGTATAGATAGCAGATACTTTCGTTTCCGGCGAGCTGCGCGGATAAGCCGTGCGCACATTGATGATGCCGTTGAGCGCGGAAGAGCCGTAGAGGGCTGAAGCGGCGCCTTTCAGGACTTCGATCTGCTCGACGTTTTCCATCGGCACGTCGTCCCAGTTTGGGAAACCGGCATCGGCCTGCAGGATAGGAATATCGTCTACCAACAGCAAAACGCGGCTGCCTGCGCCCTGAGAAAAGCCGGAACCGCCCCGAATGTTCGCCTGCCCGTCAATGACCGTAACGCCGGGAATTTTTTCAATCGCACCGTCTAAGGTGTTTTTATTCGCGCTTTCCACCAGTCCAGGCTTGAGCACTTCCATTGAAACAGTGACTTCGCCCAGCGATTTTTCAAATTTGCCGCTCGTGACCGTCGCCGTTTCCAAAATGGAAACCTCAGCGTTCATCGCAAAGTCGAGTTGTTGGGTTTCGCCTGACTTGACCGTAATTTCCTGAACTTGATTGTTATAGCCCACGTAGCTCACGGTGAGGGTATGGGTTCCGGCGGGGAGTTCCAGTCGGAAAGCGCCGTCAATTTCGGTAACCGCGCCGAAGTCTCCGGCGCTTAAGGTTGCCAGAAAAAGGCCCTCGTTCGTTTTGTCGTCACTCACGCGGCCGGTGATGATTGCGTTTTGGGCCGTTGCGATGCCAACAGCCAGCAGCAATAAAATACTTAGTGTGTTTCTGCAATACAGCATCATAAGTAAATCGTGTTTTTTGATGTGTTCCACCGGTTGTGTAGCCGGCAATGATTTTGCAAAACAGGTCGCTCTTTCATGACAATAAAGCATTTATTGTCAATGATTTATGAAAGAAAATATGTTTTAACAACCTGAAAGGGCGGGATGCAAATGGTCGCTTTAGCTCCTCAGAGAGGATGACAAACAAAAGGGATGCAAGTAGAAAAACAGTAGATATTGCCTTGGTCGGATCAAAGGTATAAGATTGATTTTGAAAAATAAATTTTTCTTTTCGGCAAAAGTCAAATAATTTTAGCCCGCCATCTTCTGAAAAAAGCAACACAAAAGCTCACATTTCACTGATTTTCATTACCAAACAATCATCGCTATGAAGAAAATCTTCGTACTGGCATTCTTTTCTGCAAGCTGCCTTTGGGCAACAGCCCAATCTTCTTGCACGGCAAATACGTCTTTGCCCGATTCTGTGATCATTTTTCCACAGCCGTTCACGCCGGCCAACCCCGGCTCCGGCATCTCTGATACGGCATGTGTCAATGCCGCTTATGAGTTTACCATTACCTTCAATACACCAGCTACCTATGCATCCCCGTTCGGTGAATTTCCGATCAATTCCATTGCCCTGGCAACAGAAGGCGCGGTGACGAACCTGCCCGCTTCGATGGATTATGTCTGCAATCCGCCAAACTGTGTCTTTTTGAAAGACTCGGTCGGTTGTTTGAAGATATTCGGAACGCCTGCTCCAGGGGAAGAAGACGTATATGACCTGGGGGTCAATGTCCTCATCCGCACCCCTTTGCTGGATTTGCCGTTCGCTTTTCCAAACGACCAGTTTCCAGGCAACTACTTCCTGCATGTGAAGCCGGCGGGAAGCGCCAACTGTTTTGTATCCGGTGCTGACGAGTCGCTGCGCGAAGAAATTCAACTCAGCGTGGCGCCCAATCCGTTCAGCTACCTGACGCAAATTCAGGTAACAGCAAAAAATACGGGCAACTTTGAGTTTCACGTCTCCAATATGATGGGGCAACTCGTTCACCGCGAGGCCGTTCGACTGTATGAAGGCGTCAATACCCTGCCTTTCGATGCTTCGGCACTTCCGGAAGGCGTTTACCTGTACAGCATCGGCAACGGCAAAGCTGCCGTGTCGGGCAAAATGGTCGTAAGCAGACGGTAGTCAAGAGGCAAGGGGCAAATTTGCAAACTTGCTCCTTGCCAACTTGCCTTTTGCCTTTTGCCTTTTCAAAATATCTCCAATTTCTGACACACATCACGGTAAAATAAACTGACGACCGGGTAGCGCAGTGCTGCTCTGTCGTCAGTTTTGCATTTATCCAAACACACAAAAACAAAACATACCTCTATGAGGAAGCAATACATGATGCTGATTACGAGCCTGTTTTTTCTAAACGGGCTAATTGCACAATCCGGCTGCCCGGGTTGTGTCATCACTTTGCCTGACTTGCCGGAAGATACCATTTACCTCACCGCAGCCCCGGATGGGCAGGCCGGACAGGCATATACTGCCGACATCAGTTTCCGGATGCCAAAAACCACGACGCCCGTTTCGGCTACGGATCCGACGATCCCGCCGGGACTGATTATCCAGCAAATCAACATCAGTTCGCTGACCAACGTGCCGCCGGGATTGAGTTGGGAGGTCAGCCAGGCTGAATTTAATCCCGCAGAAGAAACCGACGGCTGCGTTCGGTTTTGTGGAACGCCGCTGCTGCCGGGCTTTTACGAAGTATCTGTGGTCGTGACTGCCACCGTTTTTTTTATCCCGCAAACGACTTCCTTTACTTTCCCGATTCATATTCTGCCCGCTATCAGCCAGACCGATGGTTTTGCCATCATCAACAGTACGGCGTGTGGCAGCCTTACGGCCTCGTTTGTCAATAACATTCCCTCCAACGGCCTTTCCGGGTTTTCTTACTTCTGGGATTTTGGCAACGGCAATGGTACGGATGACGAAAATCCTGCAGATCAAACTTATGCGGAAGCCGGGGTTTATGTGGTAGATTATCAGGCGATTGTAGACACTTTTGGCTTTTTTCTGACCAATGTGCGCATTGAATCAGCTACCTGTACCGACCTTTTTAGCGGGCCAGACCTAAAAGTGAGCGTATTCGATGAGGACAACAATGAGCTTTTTTTATCTTCTATTGTGGCCAATGCTGTGCTGCCGCTCGATTTTAACTTAAACCTTACCTTAGGCGACGGCAATTACCGGATTCAACTGACGGATGACGACGGCGGTATAGACGGCGCCGACGACGATTGCGGCAGCGTCAACTTCAACCGTTTCACTACCGGGATACTGAACGGCAGCGGCATGAGCGCTTCACTCACCATCCTGCATCCGATTGATACCGTCCGGTCTTCCGATACCATCATCGTTTATCCGCAACCTTTTGCGCCGCTGATTTCCGGGCTGCCAGGGGGCGCTTTGTGCGAGGGCGATGCCTTGGTCCTCAGCACCACTTATCCTGACAACATCCAGTGGTATCGCGACAGCGTACCCTTGCTGGAAGGACTACTCCCTCAACTTCCGGTAGAAGAAAGCGGGGATTATTGGGTGACCTACACCTCGCCCGATGGCTGCCAGTCGCATTCGGACGTAGTGACCCTTACTTTTGGAGAAAATCCCTCCGGCATCGCTTTTACGAATGAAAATAACCTGCTTTCGATTTTCGACCCCGGCTCTTTGCCACTTCAGGCGGGAATTCAGTGGTTTTTGAACGGCGAACTGATCGCCGACGCCAATGGCGATATGTACTGCATCGGAGCCGCGGGGAATTACACGGTGGAAGTAACCGATCTGACGACAGGTTGCACGGGTAGTTTTTCTCAAAACATCCCGTACAATCCAAACTTTCCGAATTGCGTGAATCCGACGAATGCGTTGGAAAACCTGGCCCCAGACCTGCGTATTGCCCCCAACCCCAGCAACGGATATTTCAATTTATTGCTGGACGCCAAAGAGGCCTTGGAAGGCGAATTGAGTGTACTTGATCCGCTTGGCCGCCTGCTTTCTAAACAAGCGTTGCGGCTGACGCCTGGCCAAAATCGGGTAGCGATGGACCTTTCTCAACTGCCTTCGGGGCTGTATTTGCTGCATTGGCAATCGCCTTTTGGGCAAAACGATGTTAAAGCCTTGAAATTGGATTGAAAAAGGTATGCGAAATGTCGTACTTTTGTCACTTTCAAACATGAATTTCCATACTCTAACAAAAATGCCTGTGGCGGAATGTACGGGCATTTTTGTTTGGGAAGGCTACACCGAGCTGAACGGAGCGAATACTGTTTTACACCGAAACCGAAGCAATACCGCGTTGTACTGTGGTCTTGCTAACGATTCTGAACGAAATGTACTATGATTGCGCCCTTTGAAAAAAAAGAAATCGGCAACCTAATCATTGAAGGCATTCCGGATATTCCGGCTGCACTTGGAGAGCGGCTTCACCAGTACGAAAGTACCCGTGAAGCTTTTGCTACCGACTGGTTGCCGGAAGATTCAGGCTTGCTGATCATTACACGGCTGGGCGAATCCGCTCAGTTTCACAGCGTCAGCCGTCCCGGCGCTGTGCGCAAACAACTCACCTTTTTTGAAGAGCCGGTAGCATTCGGCAGCGTTTGCCCGGATCCGGCACAGCGGGGATTTCTTTTTGGAAAGGATTTAGGGGGCAATGAGAACTACCAGTTGTATTATTTCGACTTAGATACGCAGCACTACCGGATGCTCACAGACGGGCAGTCGCGCAATGAATACGCCGTATGGAGCAACAAAGGCGATTGCGTGGTCTATTCCAGCACCCGCCGGAACAACCAGGATCACGATTTGTACATTGCTTATCCGCACGATCCTTCGAAGCCTGACGAAATGGTTTTCAGCAGTAAAGGGTACTGGTATCCGATTGACTGGTCGCCCAACGACGAGTGGATTACGATCGGGCGCTACCTGTCGGTGCATGAAAGCGAATTGTACCGGTTTCACCTTCCCACCAAAACCCTGAAACCTGTTCTTTGTGACCTGGAAGATATTTCCTGCTACGGTGGTTACTGGGACAAACAGGGCGAAGGCATCTATTATGCTGCGGATGTAGAAGGCGAGTTTCGACACCTGAGTTATTACCGGATTGCAGACAACCGGCACGAGGTCTTGTGGCAACAAATGGATTGGGATGTAGAAGGCATCAGCTTGTCGCCCGATGGCACAGCATTAGCCTTTACAGTGAACGATAATGGTATTTCCCTGCTGTTTATCATGAATACCGAAAGCAGGCAATTGCGGCAGATCAATAACCTTCCGAAAGGCGAATGCAATACCCTGCGGTGGCATCCTGACGGAAAAAAATTAGCCTTGACCATTAACACAGCAACGGCGCCGGCAGATGCTTTTGTATTGAACATGGAAACCGGTACACTCGATAAATGGACATTTAGTGAAGTAGGCGGCCTCGACCCGGATCAGTTCATTGAACCCGACCTCATCTATTATCCGACCTTCGATATGGAGGACGTTTCCCAGACCCGTTATATCCCGGCTTTTTATTTCAAACCCCGCCAGAAGCGCCACAAACTTCCTGTGTTGATTTATATTCATGGCGGCCCGGAAAGCCAGTACCGGCCTGTTTTTTCTCCGATTTTCCAATACTACCTCAACGAAATGGGGCTTGCCGTTGTCGCGCCCAATGTTCGTGGCTCCTCCGGGTATGGCAAAAGTTACCTGAAATTGGACAATGGCTACCTGCGCGAACATTCGGTGATGGACATTGGGACATTATTAGACTGGATTGCCACGCAACCGGACCTGGACGCTTCCAGAGTAGCGGTAATGGGCGGTTCTTACGGCGGATATATGGTGCTGGCCTCCATGTCGCACTTCAACGCCCGCCTGCGCTGCGGGATTGACATTGTCGGCATCAGCAACTTCATCACTTTTCTAAAAAACACCAAATCGTATCGCCGCGATTTGAGGCGGGTAGAATACGGCGATGAACGCGATCCGAACATGCGCCGCCACCTGCTGCGCATTTCTCCAACCACCAATGCACACAAAATTACCAAACCCATGCTCATTGTGCAGGGGCTGAACGATCCGCGTGTGCCGGCCACCGAAGCGGAACAAATGCTGAAAGCCATTCGCCAAAACGGCAGCGAAGCCTGGTATTTGTTAGCCAAAGACGAAGGGCATGGCTTCCGGAAAAAATCGAACAAAGACTATTATACCAAAGCAGTGATCCTCTTTTTGAAGCGGTATTTGCTGAACGAGTAGATCTGATACCATACATGAAGATAAGTCAAACGATGAAAGGCGCCTTAGCGCTGCTGTTCCTGATGAGCGCCTGTATTTACCTGCGCTATGAGGATTTTTTCCGCGTTGCCAATAAAATGGTAATCGAACAGGGGGGCGATGGATACAAAGCTTACCAGGCTTTTATCTACCATGTCAAATACGACAGCACTTATCGCCATTTTCAGGGCATGAACTACCCTTACGGGGAACACGCCGTGCCTGCCGACACCCAGCCTGCGTTGTCCAATACCCTGAAATGGATCAACAGGCACGTCGTAGACCTCAGTGACTACGCCCTCGGGATTTTCAATTTCAATATGGTTTTTTCCATCCTGTTGTGCAGTCTTTTTCTGTACCTGATTTTCCGAAAATTGGACGTTCCGGCGTGGTACAGCGTTATCGTTGCCATAGCCATTACTTTTCTGGCGCCCCAACACATGCGCATGACGGGGCATTTTGGCTTGGCATTGCCCGTTGTGATGCCGGCTACCCTTTATTTTCTGATGCGATTTGAGGAAAAGCGAACCATCGTCAACAGCCTGTGTATGGCGTTGCTCCTGACGGTTATTTCGTTGTTCCATTTTTATTTTTTCGCCATCATGGGGGCGACGATTTCTTTGTATTTCCTGTTCAGTTACCTGCATAAACGGAACAAACAATTGTTGTCGCGGTACGCCGCCCATTATGGCATCCAGTTTGTACTGCCCCTTTTGTTTTTTATTTGGTGGATGTACTGGGGCGATCCGGTGAAAGATCGTACCGTATTGCCGTGGGGCTTTTTTCACTACAACGCCAAATGGGAAGGCATTTTTACCTCGCTAACCCAGCCGCATTTTCAATGGATCCATGAAAAAGTCATCCATATCCGGGACGTAGATTTTGAAGGAAAAGCTTATGTTGGCTTAGTCGCAGCGCTGGTGTTTTTGGGTGTTTTGGCAGGCTGGATTGGCCGGGGTTTCCGACGTGCGCCCATTTTATTTTTGCCATCGAGAAAGGTTTACCTCAATTCGATTTTTTATGCCTCGCTGGTGCTGTTGCTGTTTTCGTTCGGTTTGCCGTTTATCATTCCGGGGTTAGAAGACCTGCTGCTGTATTCCGGACCGGTACGCCAGTTTCGTTCTGTGGGCCGCTTTGCCTGGTTGTTCTATTTCGTGATCAACATCATTGCTTTTGCGTGGTTGTACCACAAATTGCAAGCTAAAAAATGGAAATGGGCCGTCTGGATTCCGGCTTTTGCGCTGTTGTTGTTTGAAACGTGGAATTTTACGCGCAGCATTGACGTGCGCCTCGATGAAATTCCGATGGGCGAACCCGGTAAGCGCTTTATTGATATCCCGGGCATCAAATACGCAGATTATCAGGCGATTATGCCACTTCCGTACTACAATGTTGGTTCCGATAATTTCTGGTGGCCTTTGAAATATTTTGCGGGCAACCGCTCCCAGACGATGTCCATGCAAACCGGCCTGCCCATTACGGCTGCCATGCTGACGCGCACGTCCGTTTCGCAGACCATCAATCAACTCCAGATGATGATGGAGCCTTACCGCAGTCCCAAAGTCATTGACGATTATCCGGATCGCCGGCCTTTGCTCATCGTACACGACGTCAGCGAAGCGCCTGAAGGCGAAACAACCTGGGGGTATTTGTTGCAGGAATCGCAATTGGTTTACACCGACGGGTCGCTTCGATTCTATCGCCTCGACTTAGATATTTACGATAAAAAAATAGCCTTGCGCAAGCAGGAAATTGTAGATACGCTGGCTAAAGATTCCGTGCTTTTTGAAGTGAAGGGATTTCGTTCCACACAACCCACCCTCAATTTTGTCTACGACGCGATGGACGGTGCGCCGGCAGCCAATGTCTACCTCGGCAGCGGTGGCTATGAAGGCAAAATGGGCGATGAGAACCTGATTTTTGAAGGCGCCATTCCGGAGGCCAAACCGGGCGTTTACCTGTTTTCGATGTGGATGTTCATCAACCGCGACCTGTACCCGCGCACCGATTTTCTGGTGGTGGAATCCGATCCTGCTACCGGCGCGATGCGCAAGCAATACACCGCTCAATCGCGCGAAGTGTTGAAGGCCATAGACAATAATGGCTGGGCGCTGATGGAATTTCCGTTCGAGGTGCAGGCGGCAGATAGCAAATTTCGCCTGACGTTCAACAACCGCAACCTGCGCAGCGACCCGATTTTTGTGGATGAACTGCTGATTCGACCCGTGGGAACGGATTTGTACCGGCAGTCGGATCGGTGGGTGTGGAAGAATAACCGGCACTACTTGAAGTAGTTATGAAGGCTCTGCTTCCTCCACCCTAAATAAGCAGTCACCGCAATCACCGTATAAATTGCCATGACCACCGCCAGTAACCAGGCGCCGCGGGAAGCAAAAAGATAGACTGAAGCGGCATCAATTACGATCCAATACAGCCAATTTTCCAGGATTTTTCGCGTCATCAGCCAGGTTGCCAGCATGGCAAACACCGTGACAAATGCATCCAGATAGGTTGCAGCGGCAGCGGTGTAAGCATCGAAAAAATAGCCAAAGGCCAATGCCAGCAAAGATCCGCCGGCCAGCCAGGGCAAGTGTCGCCGCAAAGGCCAGCGAAGGATAGGCGCTCCCGCCTGTCCTTTCCCCGCCCGCCAGTGGTACAACCCTACAAAACCCATTCCCACATAAAACAACTGCAACAGCGCATCCAAATAAAGGCTGTAGAATGCAAAGCTTGCATAAGCCCACAAACCGCAACTGACGATGCCCCAAACCCAGCACCAGGGGTTTTCGCGAGCCGCCAGCACCACGTAAACCAGTGCCGTGATGGTGACCGTCCAGTCTACCCAGCCAAGCGCCAGTGCTTCCTCAATTATTTTTTCTAATAATTCCATCTTGTGCTTAAAACAGAAAGCCGAACAAGTTTTGTCCGGCCTTCTATGGTTATGGGCAACCCGGAGGCTGCCATTTCAAACGCATTGTAAGGATGCAGGAAATTGATCAAGGGTTGGTTTTGTCTTCAAGGATAAAGTAGAAAGGATAAAGGATAAAGTAGGATTACGTTTCCTCATGATGTTACGTATCCCTCCTTTAACCTTTTTACTTTAGCCTTTAACCTTAATTATCCTCCCGCGTGTTCCACCACCGCATACGCCACCATATTCACAATTTCGCGTTCCGAGCTGCCCATTTGCAGCACGTGTACCGGTTTGCGCAAGCCCAGCAAAATAGGGCCGATGGCTTCCACGCCGGCAGCTGCTTTTAGCAGGTTGTAAGCGATGTTGCTGGATGACAGATTTGGAAAAATCAGTGTATTGGCAGGGCCGTCGGCCAATTTGCAGAACGGGTGATTGTTGCGCAGCAATTCCGTATCAAAAGCTAAGTGCGCCTGCATCTCGCCATCTACAATCAAATCAGGGTATTTTTCCTGCAAAATTGCGACCGCGCGGTTCATTTTCACCGCGTCTTCGCCGGCGGCATTGCCAAAATTGGAGTAATTGACTAAAGCAATGCGCGGTTCGATATTGAATTTTCGGACCGCCTGTGCCGTCAGTTCTGTGATTTCGACAATTTCTTCGACGGTTGGATTGAAGTTCACCGTGGTATCCGACAGAAAAACTGGCCCTTGTTTGGTCATCATGATGTACATGCCGGCCACTTTTTTTACCCCGGCTTTCGTGCCAATAACCTGAAGCGCCGGACGGATCGTATCGGGATAATTGCGTGTAATGCCCGAAATTACAGCATCCGCCTGCCCCATTTCGACCATCATAGCGCCAAAGTAGTTGCGGTGCGACATATTTTTTAGCGACTTCGACTTACTCATTCCTTTGCGCTGCCGCTTTGCGTAGAGGTGTTCTCCAAAAGTCGTGCAGGTTGGCACCGTTTCGGGCGCTTTGGGGTCAATAATTGGCACGTCGGTTAAATCAATGTGGAAGGTTTCAATCAAATTCCGGATCAGAGCTTCATTACCCAGCAGAATCGGAAAAGCGATTTGCTCATCGCGTACTTGCTGGGCCGCTTTCAGCACACGGGGGTCTTCAGCATCGGCAAACACGACGCGGCAGGGGTGGCGTTTGGCTTTGTTGATGAGCACGCGGGTGACCTGGTTGTCGTATCCGCCGCGGTGCGCCAGTTCCTGTCCGTAAGCTTCCCAATCCTGAATCGGGTGACGGGCAACCCCGCTTTCCATAGCTGCGCGGGCAACGGCCGGCGCTACGGTGGTCAGGAGCCGGGGATCCATCGGCTTTGGAATGATATAAGTCGGGCCAAAGGAGAGGCTGTTTTCACTATAAACCATCGCCACACTGTCAGGTACGGGCTTTTTCGCCAATTCGGCAATCGAATAAACCGCAGCCCGCTTCATGGCTTCATTGATGTCGGTGGCGCGCACATCCAAAGCGCCCCGGAAGATGTAAGGGAAGCCCAGCACATTGTTCACCTGGTTGGGATAGTCGGAGCGCCCGGTAGCCATGATGACATCCGGGCGGGCTGAAGTTGCAGCTTCGTAGGTGATTTCCGGGTCGGGATTGGCCATGGCAAACACAATCGGGCTGGCTGCCATCGAGCGAACCATATCCTGGCTCAGAATATTGCCCTTGGACAACCCCAGAAAAACATCGGCGCCTTTCATGGCTTCTGCCAAGGTTGTTTCCGGCGGGAAAACCGAGGTCGCAAACAGCGCTTTGGTTTCCGCTAAATCTTCCCGACTGCTGTGGATGATGCCGCTCCGGTCGAACATGACCATGTTTTCCGCTTTTGCGCCAAGCAGCAGGTACATCTGCGCACAGGTGATGGCCGAAGCGCCCGCACCGCTGACGACGAAGCGTACGTCTTCAATTTTTTTATTCACCACTTCCAGGGCATTCAACAAGGCGGCGCCGCTGATGATGGCGGTGCCGTGTTGGTCGTCGTGCATGACCGGAATATCGAGCTCCCGGCGCAGGCGTTTTTCGATTTCGAAGCACTCCGGCGCTTTGATGTCTTCCAGGTTGATGCCGCCAAACGTGGGCGAGATGGCTTTTACGGTATTGACAAATTCGTCAATGCCTTTGGCGTTGATCTCAATGTCGAACACATCAATGTCGGCGTATATTTTGAACAACACGCCTTTGCCCTCCATCACGGGTTTGGAGGCTTCCGGGCCAATGTCGCCCAGCCCCAGCACGGCCGTCCCGTTGCTGATCACGGCGACTAAGTTGCCCTTGGCGGTGTATTTGTACACGTCCTCCCAATTAGCGGCGATTTCCAGACAAGGCTCTGCTACGCCGGGTGAATAAGCTAAAGAAAGGTCTCGTGGTGTATTGGTTTCTTTGGTGGGGATGACCTCGATTTTACCAGGCCGACCCTTGGCATGATAGTACAGGGCGTCTTCTTTGCGAATGTTCTTCTGCTCCATAATTGAGTTGTTTTATTTGCATAGGAGGCCAAAATTAAGCCGGATTATTTAATAAGGGAAGGTTGGTGGGAAGATATTGCAGGGCGCCTGAAAATAGTTGCGTCAAATTTTTTCAAAAAAAAATTCAAAAACCGGTAACGTCTTTTGTACTCAGCATATAAAGAGAGGTACACGCTTTTAAAACAAGCGGGACGACCTCAAAAAATCAAAGTTCGTTTGACCATCAAGCCCGCCGAGTTGCGCTTCCCCGGCGGGTTAATCCCAAAAACTTTTCTGAAGCGTTGTAATCCTATGAACACTTGGCCGGATAACGGCGCTATCTGCTTAAACTTATTTATTATCCTATGAACGCTTTTTTATTTGGCAGTCGCCTTTTCCGGAGGTGATCGCTGTGAATTGCCCATGTTTTTTCCCTATGTACGAAACGCCTCCCTTTGACAAGGAGGTATTGCATTAGAAAAGCGCTGCGACCACGAGGTTGACAGCGCTTTTGTTTTTTATAATTAGTTGAAGTGGCGGCCTTACTTATTTCAGCAGCTATCGGATTAAAAATACAGACACTACGCCCCCGTTCATTTAGTTGTGTGTCTGCTCTTTAGAGTTCGAGAGCAAGGCACGCGAAGACCCCAAAACGGGAGTTTACTCGCGTAAATGACCGATTTTGGGGTCTTCGCGTAACGCAGCTATCGGACTATAAAGACAGACACCACCTACTCCAAAACCGGCTGCGGCGTAACGCGCATATAAGGCTTCACCATTTCGTAGCCCCGTGGAAATTTTTCTTCTGCGGCTTGCGCGCTCAAAGTTGGCAGGATAAACACATCCTCTCCCCACTCCCAGTCTACCGGAGTGGCGACGTCATACCCATCGGTCAATTGCAGGGAATCAATGGCGCGCAGGATTTCGTGGAAATTGCGGCCGGTAGACGGCGGATAGTCCGTAGTCAGTTTAATCCGCTTATCGGCACCAATAATGAACAGAGAGCACATCGGCTCGCCAGGTTCGTTATTAGCGGGTAACATACCATAAAGGGATGCAATTTGACCATCTGCATCGGCCACGAGTGGAAAGTCTAAAACAAGGTTATGTGTATGCTGAATGTCTTTCAGGTGGTAGAAGAACTGATCAACGGTGGCTTTGCCACCTGCAACGATTTTGACGCCGCGATCGTCAAATGCTTTTTTTAGTTCGGCGGTGCGAACAATTTCGCTGGCGCAAACAGGTGTGAAACCTCCGGAGCGAAGGCATAACATGCACCAACTGTCGCCAAGCCAGTCATAAAAATTAAGGGCGCCAATGGTACTTTGTGTGTTGAAGTTGGGCGCAACATCTCCTAATCGTAGGGCCATTCGTCAATAGTTTAGGGCTTTATCTGAAAGCGTGATAAAGTAAATTTGTTAATGTGTGTTTGCCCATGATGTATTGCGATCGTGCAATATACGACAAAAATGCCTTGGCGGCGAAAAAGTGGCCCGATTTTTTTCGGAACCACTTTTTGCTGCCGCAATAAATCTATGCTTGTTTTACAAATTCGGCTGCGGCGTAATGCGCAGGTAAGGCTTCAATTTTTCGTAGCCTTTCGGAAACTTCTGATCCGCATCGGCGTCACTGACGGCCGGCAGAATCACCACGTCTTCGCCCCATTCCCAGTCAACCGGAGTGGCTACGCTGTGGTAAGCCGTCAATTGCAGCGAATCAATAACCCGCAGGATTTCGTGAAAATTACGACCTGTAGACGGTGGATAGGTCATCGTCAGCTTGATCTTTTTGTCTGGTCCAATGACAAAAACCGTGCGCACGGTAAACTTCTCGGTCTGGTTCGGGTGGATCATGTCGTAAAGTTCCGCCACCTGGCGATCATCATCCGCAATCAGCGGGAAATTGAGGGTCACGTGCTGCGTTTCTTCGATGTCTTTCACCCATTCGTTGTGCGAACTGAGTCCGTCAACGCTTACCGCAATGATTTTGACGTTGCGCTTTGCAAACTCTTCTTTCAGCGCGGCTGTACGCCCCAACTCCGTGGTGCATACCGGCGTGAAATCGGCAGGGTGGGAGTAGAGAACCCCCCAGCTGTCACCGAGCCATTCGTGGAAATCAATTTCACCTTCGGTGCTTTTCGCCTTGAAATTTGGCGCGATATCGCCTAATCTTAATGACATGGTAATTATTTTTAAGTTTTGAAATTGTACCGCCGAACTCCAGTTCAGCGGCGTTTATTTTTTCATTGTGCATTGTATCCAGTGAGCTTCGATTCAGCGGCACATATTTTATTGTATGCGTCGCGCCAAATCGGAGTTCGGCGGTACGAGACAGCGCTAAAATCGCTCCGTTCCCGGCAACGCTTTTTTTACAAACGATGCATGGGTAGGGATGGTTGCATTTCTGGGCTTTTCCACAAACCGCCTGCCGATAAAATCGCTGACTAAATTTCCAATTTGTTCGTACTCAATCAGAAATCCGTCGTGGCCATAATGGCTGTCTATGATTTCTAAGTAGGCATCGGGGATGTTTTTAGCCAAAAAAGCCTGCTCTTCGGGCGGAAACAACACATCCGATTCGATGCCGATGACTAAAGCCTGTGCCTTGATCTGCGCCAGCGCCTTTTCCGCGCCGCCCCTGCCCCGACCGACGTGATGGCTGTCCATCGCTTTACTCAGGGTCAGGTACGAGCGTGCATCAAAGCGCCGGTGCAATTTCAGACCCTGGTAGCGCTGGTACGAACTGGCCAAAAAACCGTCAATTTTTTCCGTTGTGCTTTCCGACTGCGACCGGCGGTACGATTCATAGCTGCGGTACGACAGCATCGCAATCGCTCGGGCGGCTTCGATGCCTTGTTTTCCGGCTTCCGGAGCGCCGCTGTCGAGCGTCGGGTCAGCCTCGATCGCCATCCGCTGCGCTTCATTAAACGCAATGCCCCAGGGGGAGTGGAAGGCATTGGTGGCTAACAGGCAAATCTGTTCAAACAGGCCCGTATCGCTCACCGCCCATTCCAGCACCTGTTGTCCGCCCATCGAACCGCCAATGGCCAATCGGATTTTTTGAATGCCGAGGTGCGCCTGCAACAGCCGGTGTGCCTGCACCATATCCCGAATGGTCAGCAGCGGAAAATCAGCGCCGTACCGCTGGCCCGTAGCCGGATTGAGGCTGGCCGGGCCGGTGCTGCCGTAGCAAGAGCCTGGCATGTTCGCACAAACAATGTAATATTGCGCCGGATCGAACAGTTTTCCTTCCCCAACCAATCCTTCCCACCAATCAGCAGCCTCTGCGTTGGCCGTTAGCGCGTGGCAAACCCAGACGACATTGTCGCCCTGCCTGTTCAGGGCGCCGTACGTTTGGAAAGCAATTTGAAGCTCCGCCAGTACTGCCCCGTTTTCCAACACGAAAGGCGCCTTATGGTGGTAATATTGCACAGTATCAGAGTTTAAAGCACCGTGGAGCTGAATTTCACTTCGGCTCTTTCGAAGCGGTTGTGCCCTGTTTACAGGAGAAGACCGCTTTAGCCGGCGCCCCGGTTTTGCAATCAGGATGCTCATGCCAATACAGGTTCTTTCACATCAATTTTTGAAAATGCCTGCTCGAAATCCGCTTTGATGTCGTCAATGTGCTCGATCCCGGCGGAAACGCGCAGCACATTGGGGAACACGCCCGCTGCCAATTGTTCGGTTTCAGAAAGTTGCTGGTGCGTTGTTGCCGACGGCTGGATAATCAGCGTTTTAGAATCGCCTACATTGGCTAAGTGGCTTACTAATTTCAAGCTGTCCACAAAGCGGATGGCATTTTCTTTTTCGCCTTTAATGGCAAAAGACAAAACGCCGCCGAAGCCGTGGCGCAGGTATTTTTTGGCCAATGCATGGCTGGGATGGCTTTTGAGCCCCGGATAATTCACCGATTCAACTTTTGGATGCTGCTCTAACCAGGTGGCTAATTCCAGTGCGTTGTCTACCGTACGTTGTACGCGCAGTGACAGCGTTTCTAATCCTTGCAGCAAGAGGAAAGAATTGAACGGACTCAGTGCCGGACCAAAATCGCGCAGCCCTTCTACCCGGGCGCGGATGATGAAGGCAATGTTGCCAAAAGGTCCGCCCGAACCAAACACATCCCAGAAAACTAAGCCGTGGTAGCCTTCAGACGGTTCGGTAAACTGCGGGAATTTGCCGTTGCCCCAGTTGTAGTTGCCGCCATCCACAATGACGCCGCCGATGGAGGTGCCGTGGCCGCCGATCCACTTGGTTGCCGATTGCACGACGATGTTTGCGCCGTGTTCAAGCGGACGAAACAGATAACCACCGGCGCCAAAGGTGTTGTCTACGATAAGCGGCAGGTCGTATTTGCGGGCAAGATTGGCAAGTGCTTCAAAATCAGGGATATTGTAACTCGGGTTGCCGATGGTTTCTACATAAATGGCTTTGGTGTGGGAGTCAATCAACGCTTCGTAATCTTCGGGAAGTTCGCCTCCGGCAAAGCGCACGTCAATACCCAGCCGCTTGAATGCCACTTTAAACTGGTTGTAGGTGCCCCCGTAAAGGTTTGCCGAAGAAACGAAGTTGTCGCCAGCCTGCAGGATATTGTTCAGGGCGATGAACTGCGCGGCTTGTCCGGAACCAACCGCCAGCGCGGCCACTCCGCCTTCCAACGCAGCGATCCGACGCTCGAATACGTCGGTGGTGGGATTCATGATGCGGGTATAAATATTGCCGAATTCCTTGAGGGCAAAGAGGTTGGCGCCGTGTTCCGAATCGCGGAACGTGTAGGAAGTGGTCTGGTAAATTGGCACGGCACGCGATCGGGTGGTGCCTTCTACTTCTTCCTGGCCTGCGTGCAATTGCAGGGTTTCAAATCTTAAGTTTGACATGATTTACAGCGTTTTATATGTTTTAAACAAATGCGAAAAGACATGCGAGGGACAAATGGCAGCATCGTACAGGTTGGCATCAGGCATAAAAGGAAACTGCTGTTCCCCGACAGGGAAACTTTAGTGCTTTAGCCCGAACCCGATGTTTGCGAATTGCCGGGAGCGGATCAGCAACAACAACAGCAACAACAGCACATCATGGCGTGTGCCGCAGGAAAAGAGGAAGTTTGTCCCGTAGCGGAACTTGAAAGTGCGTGAAAACCCTGGTTGGTAAAAACCGATGAAGTCATAGCGTTGTTTTGATTTTATATGCCCAAATTGTCCCGGTAAAGGCCGGATTTTTTGGCAGGATTTGGCACCTTTCTCCACTTTGGAGGGGTTGCCAGGGTTTCGCAGAGCCTGTCTCTCCACCCTTCGGTATAAAATCAATCCTCAAAAAGAAGCGATTGATGGGGGCAAAAATAGGGGGCATTTTTAAAAAGTCAAATTAATTTTTTGTTAAAATACTTTTTTATGAAAATTGACATCCACCGCTTAGACGATGCGTTCCACCTTCAGGCGGTCAACGAAGAAGGCAATACGGTTGAAACAGACGGCGCGCCCGACATCGGCGGCCACGGCAAAGGTATGCGCCCGATGCAGGTTGTACTGGCTGCTTTGGGCACTTGCAGCTCCATAGACGTCATCCTCTTGCTGCGCAAACAAAAGCAAGACCTGAAGGACATCCGTGTGAGCATTGAAGCCGAACGGGAAAAAGACAAAACGCCGGCGCTGTTCACGGACATCCATGTCCACTATCAGCTTTTCGGCGCCATTGACGACAAAAAAGCGGAGCGGGCGGTCAGTCTTTCGATGGATAAGTTGTGCTCGGTTGGCAAAATTTTGGAGAAGACGGCGAAGATTACGTGGAGTTATGAGGTGGTGGCGTAACGTACCGCCGATCGCTGATCGGCGGTTTCATGAATGGAGTTCGCTGATCGGTTATGTGACTAAGTCCGTAAAACTCATTGTTTACCAAGCTAATCAAGAAATTATCGTACAATGGATACATTAAAAAAATATCAGGATGCTGTAGTGGATTTAATGGAGCACTACGCTGCAACACCTTTTTCCAACACTCCCACTGTTGAAAAGCAAATCATTGCTGATCGCGAACGTAATCGCTTCCAGGTCATTGGATTTGGGTGGGAAAATGAAGATAAATTAGTGCATTCTACCTTTCTCCATTTTGAGATAAAAAACGGGAAGGTATGGGTTCAACAAAATTGGACCGAAATCCCGGTTGCTACTGAACTGATGAATCGTGGAGTCGCTAAAACTGATATTGTCTTGGGGTTTGTTCCGGAATATGCACGGAAGGATACGGAGTATGCTGTGGCGTAGGTTCGACGACCTTGACGATAAAAAAGCGGAGCGCGCGGTGAGTCTTTCGATGGATAAGCTATGTTCGGTGGGAAAAATTCTGGAGAAAACGGCGAAGATTACTTGGAGTTATGAGGTGGTGGCGTAACGATTCAACGGGTTAAGGTGTTCTGGCCAGACGAAGCCCATAATTATTGTCATTATCAGCAGCATCCCTAACGAGCGGGAGCAAATGACGCGAGGTTGTCCGGCAATGCCGAGCCAAATTTTGCCATCCCCCGCCTCTGTATACTCGGGCCATCCGCTTGGAAGGACGGAGCCATGGACTACCATCCGTTGGCGCATCTTGATAATCATCGTGCCAATCGTCGGAGACCAGCTCACAAATATTACCACTCATATCGAAAACCCCCAATTCATTTGGCTTCAACAAGCCTACGGGATGGGGGCTTTTTTCTGAGTTACTATCATACCAGGCAATGTCAATTAAATGTCGGTTGCTGCCGGCATAGATGAAGCCTTCACTTTTATCACCCCCTTTTGCTGCATATTCCCACTCGGCTTCTGAAGGCAAGCGGTAATTATGGCCGGTGAGTATCCTCAGCTTTTCTAAAAATATTTGCACTTCATCCCAGGATACATTTTCTACCGGGTATAAAGGCCCTTTTTTGAAATAACTGGGGTTATTGCCCATCACCTCTTCCCACAAACCTTGAGAAACAGGGTACTTACAAAGATAAAAGTCACTAACTCTTACATTATGAGGAGGTTTTTCATCTTCAGAGGCATCCACGTCATTGCTTCCCATAACATAGCTTCCGCCCTTCACGAATACCATAAGATCATTTAATGCAGCAACATAAGTTGGGTTCCGAAGGTAAAAGATAAACTCCCCACCTTCGTCAAAGTCAAAATGTGCATTAATGGAACCTCCGATAGGGGTCTGTTTCGCGCCTTTATCCTTGAGGCGCATTCTGGTTTCAATAAAAAGATGGCTAACTGGAAGTTTATGATGATCGTTTTGATACAATTTTTCTAACAATACTTTAGTAAAAGGGCTATTTGACCCGGCAATGCCATCGGACGCCAATTCAATATTTGCTGCGGCCATGGCATGACGACTGGGGATGCTTTCTACGGCTTCCGCCACTGCTTTCATCCCTGCGTCTTTGGAAATCAGGATGCTTCCGGAAAAGCAACTATCGAAAACAAGTAAAATATGGCGCGCATCAATGGCTCGTAAAAGATTGATCAAACTGGAGTTTTCGATGAAACCAGAAGAGGTATCGGCTTCTGCATCGTGTGGGATCAGATAACCCGTTTTACTTTTTTTCCGATAGTATCCATGCCCGGAGAAAAAGATGAGCAAGTTATCGTTTTTGCTGATTTTAAGTTCGTAGCCTTCTATAGTCCGGATAATGTTTTCACGGGTAGCATCCCTGTTAAATAGCGATTTTACCTCATGGAAAATATACCGTTTTTCCAACAATGCAGCCAGTGACTTGGCATCTTTGACTGCATTCCGAAGGTTATTATGGTGCTTATAAAGGTTGATCCCAATCACGAGTAAATAGTTCTTCCCCATCGGTGTCTTCCCTGGTAAGTTGGCCTGATTAGCGTTGCGGCCTGCACCTCTTACTTTTTGTTTTGCCACTGGTCATCAATTTTTTCAAATCTAATCCTCCATCGCGCTTGCCGCAAAAGCCAGCGCTTCCAAAACATCTTCTTTCTCCAGAAAGGAAAAATCGGCGAGAATTTCTTCGGTCGTCATGCCACCAGCCAGATACCCCAGCAGCGTCGCTACCGGAAACCGCATTCCCCGAATGCAGGGTTTCCCGAAACATACTTCGGAGTTTATGGTGATGCGCTGAAAACCCGGATGGGTTAATTCCATATTCAAGATTAATGTTTATGTAAACGCCAATAAAGATAAGCTATTTTAACATACAAATCCCCTCCCTGCCCGTTTTCCTTACCGCCAATATTGTCATTCTCCCACCAAAACTGTCCGCCCAGCCACTAAACTCACCCGCATAAGCGTTATCTTCGCAAAAAACAGAAACTCTATGACAATGACAAGATGGATCACCGCATGTTTTGTGCTGTGCGCTTTTACGGTTCAGGCCCAATTCAGCTATTCGGGCATCTTTCAAAAAACGGATATTGCACACGAATACGCAGACAACGTCACCTGGAGCGAACTGCAGCAGCGTCAGGTAGAAATGGATACCGCCGGTTTTCAACTCATGGATGTCGAACTGGTTAAAGAAGCCAAAATTGACCGTTACTGGGCCATTTGGGCAAAAACCAACCAGCATTCCGTGCTGGCGGAAGTAGTCGGCTGGGATTCATTAGTGCAAAAGCGCCGGGATATGGCCAAGGCAGGTTTTGTGCTGACCGAACTGGAAGGCCGCGCAGGCCCAAACAATGTTTTTTTGTTCACCGGCGTCTGGTCGCCCGGCAAAACGATGCACAAGGTCTGGAAATTGGACTCCTGGGCAGGCTTGGTGAAAAAGAATGAAGAAATGGCGAAAGAAAACCTGTACCTCGTGGACGTAGAAGCGGCGGCTTTCCCCGATGGCACAATGCCCTATATCGCGCTGTACCACTACGGCAAGCAAACCGACCAAACCTTTCTCTTTGAGACTTCCGACCTGACGACGTTCAACATCGAACGCGCGCGCCGCACCAAAAGCGGATACCGCCTGATGGATTACGAACAGTTTGAACACGGCGAACGCGAATACTACGTCGGCATCTATAAAAAAGGGACGTTTGACGACTCCCTGCGGGCAAGTTTAGACGAGCAGGGCTTCCAGAAACTGCGCTCCGAACGCGCCGGCAATGAAAGCATTTATCTGACGGACATCGAAATCACGCGCGTCAAAACTTCTAAAGTAGTGCCGGCAAAAAAGAAGTCTGCAAACCTACAGAAAGCAGGCACCCCTGCGTCTAAAACTACACCTCCTAAAACAGTGGTGAAACAGAAAATAGAGGTGGAGTAGGGGGTCTTCAAAAAATCACTTCCCCGGCTGCGCTCCCGACGGCCTTCTCATCACCAGGCTGTCTGCCGGATAATTGGCCTTTAGCGTGTCCATTTGCGCTTTTGCCCAATTGACCAGTATCTGCCGCTGCTCGTCTGTGAGGTTGGCCTCCGGGTGCAATCCCAGCCAGGTGTACGAAGGCAGCGGCATCTCCTTTTCTTCCACCATTTCTACCACTTCTTCAAATTTGTGGTTTTGAACGGCGATTGTCCGCGAAGTAAAGTTGGAAAAATTCAAATGCCGTTTGCCATCCTCCACATGCCCTGCCAGCCACCAGGCAGCGGGTTGAACATTGGCGTACCACGGGTATTCGGTTTTGTTGGTGTGGCAATCGTCGCAGGCGCCTTTCAGGATCGCAGCCACTTCTACCGGCACGTCGTATTTGGTGGATACGTGGTTTTGCTGATCGTTGGAGTCATTTTTTTCCGGGCGGAAGAATTGGATGATGACCATAATGGCCAGGAGACCGAGGAGGATTTTCTTGATCATGTATTTCTTTTTTCAAAAAAAATTAAAAACAATAAGGGCTGGAAGACCCTATAATTCAGGCAAATGTAAGACGGCTTTACATGGGCATGGTGTTTTTTTTGAAAAAAAACTTGCGCAATTCAAAAGTTTATCGTAATATTGCAATAAATAAATGATTCGTATCAATGGGCGCTACTAAAACTGACCACTTCACCGACCAGCAAAACGAGCTGGCGACCTTAGCCAAAGCCCTGGGGCATCCGGCGCGGGTGGCCATCATCGAATACCTGATCAAGGTGGATACCTGCATTTGCGGAGACATTGTGAACGAGTTGCCGCTGGCGCAACCCACCGTTTCCCAACACCTGAAAGAACTCAAAAACGCGGGGCTCATCAAAGGATCCATTGATGGCAACGCCATCTGCTATTGCATTGACGATCAGACGTGGAACCGGTTTCATGGGGTTTTGAATGCCATGTTTACCAGCTTTCTGGAGAAAAAGAGCAAGTGCTGTTGAAAGGAAAAAATCACTCATTTTTAATTATAAACAAACAAAAAATGCAATCATCAGAACAACTCAAATCGTTGGTGCAGCAAAAGTATTCCGAAATCGCCCTTCAGGACAAAGAAGTGAACCAGGCTTCCTGTTGCGGCGCCGGCGGCTGCTCCACGGAAGTGTACAACATTATGTCGGATGACTACACCACGCTGGGCGGCTACAACCCGGATGCCGATCTGGGATTAGGTTGCGGCCTGCCGACGCAGTTTGCGAAAATCAAAAAAGGCGACACGGTGATAGACCTGGGTTCCGGCGCAGGCAACGACTGCTTCATTGCGCGGGCAGAAACCGGCGAAACGGGGCGGGTGATCGGCATAGATTTCACGCCGGCCATGGTGGATAAAGCCCGGGCAAACGCTGCGAAATTAGGCTACAACAATGTGGAATTCCTGCAGGGCGACATCGAACATATCCCTTTGGCCGACAACGTCGCCGATGTGATCGTCAGCAACTGCGTACTGAACCTCGTGCCCAACAAAGACGGGGTGTTTCAGGAAATTTTCCGCACCCTCAAACCGGGCGGGCATTTCAGCATTTCCGACATCGTTTTGGTGGGCGACCTGCCGGAAGCGTTGCAAAAAGACGCCGAAATGTATGCAGGCTGTGTGGCGGGCGCCATTCAGAAAGACGCCTACATCGAGCTGATTCACCAAAATGGCTTCAATTGGGTCACCATTCAAAAACAAAAAGCCATCGTCATTCCCGACGATATTTTGAGAAATTACCTGAACGACGCTGAATTAGCGCAATTCAAATCCGGCCAAACCGGCATTTTCAGCATCACGGTTTTTGCGAAAAAGCCGGAAGCGTGCTGTGCGCCGGGGAGTGGGTGTTGCTAAATACAGCAGCTTAGCGAGGGCGGGGTCGGACACTTTCAAAGTGTCCGACCCCTGTCATTTAAACAAATCATCCAACCGCACAACCTGGTCAACGGCATTTATTTTATGACTGTTTTCAATAACGCCGAGCGTAGTAATCAGTGTTAAAAACAGATGCTTGGTGGTTTTGGTGTGGTATTGAAAATACCCGCTTAATGTGGATAAAAATAAGAAGTTTGAGCGGAAAAAAAATTATAATCCGCTCAAAGTGGCATTTTTAACCCACTTTGAGCGGATTATAGCACCTTGTTAAATGGAGTATTCCCTTTAGTAAGGCATCAAATTCAAGTTGACCTGTCCGAACTTCCCGATGGAGTATATCATTACCAATTAGAAAGCAATGCTCAAATTCAGGCGAAAAAATTATTGGTTTTAAGGAACGACTAAATAGTGTCTGTCTTTATAGTCCGATCGCTGCGTTACACTCGGCCCAAAAAGCGTCATTTACGCGAGTAAACTCCGATTTTTGGGCCTTCGCGTGCCTTGCTCTCGAACTCTAAAGCCAAGACACCGGCCTAAATACATTACTTATCCCGGTGGTTATTCTGAAAAAATAACCCTACTTTTGAGGAGCGAAGAAGCGACTAAAATTGAACAAACATGAAGCGCCGGATTGCGTTCCTTATCCTCAGTTGCCTGTTGGTTGGCCTGACAGCCGGCGCCCAGGGGATGCGGTCACTGAAAAAGAAAGGGACAACCCGGGCAGTGATTGTCGGCATTTCGGATTATCAGGATGCTGAAATCAAAGACCTGCGCTATGCACACCAGGACGCGGCGCTTTTTGCCGACTTTTTAAAATCCAAATCAGGCGGGCAACTCGGCGATCAACAGCTCAAAGTATTGGTGAATGACCAGGCTACCATGGCCGGCATCCAGTCGGCGCTGAAATGGCTTTTGGAAAATTCCAGGCCCGGAGACCAGGCCATTCTCTATTTCGCCGGCCACGGCGATGTGGAAACCAAAGACGCGGAGGAAAAAGGCTACCTGCTGGCTTACGACACTCCAAAAAACAACTACCGCCTCAACGCCATTGACCTGCCATACCTCAACCACGACATCATTGGCAAATTATCGGATCAAAACATTAAAGTCATCGTCATTACCGACGCCTGCCATTCGGGCGCCCTCGCCGGCGAAAAAATCGGCGGCAAAGAAGCTACCGCTGCCGAACTCATGAAACGCTTTTCGAGCGAGATCAAAATCCTGTCCTGCCAGCCTTATGAACTTTCGCAGGAAGGCCCGCAATGGGACGGCGGCCGGGGTGTGTTTTCCTTCTACCTCATCAATGGCTTAAAAGGGCGGGCAGATCAAAACCGCGATCAGCAGATAGACTTGTACGAATTGGAGGATTTTTTGCAGGAACAGGTGCGATTAGCCACGGATAAAACCCAACATCCCGATGTATTTGGCGGCAAAAAACAGGAATCGCTTTTTTGGGTAGACGAAGCCACCGTTGCGGCATTAAAAGCCTCCGAAAAAGCAGATTTGGAAAAAGACTTTGAAAAAGACGTGCTCGAAAAATTAGCGACAGAAGAAGGGTATACCCATTATCTGCAGTTTAACCGCGCCCTCCAAAAAGGCAATCTGCTCAATCCTGCGGGGAGTTCTGCCGCAGATTATTACGACGCATTGTATGCCGATACGACGTTCAGGTTGTTGCGCGGCATCATTGACGAGCGGCTGACTGTGGCGCTGTTAGACTCCGTGCAGCAGGCGATAAACGCTTACCTCCGTACCGATCCGATCGAACTGGCACAAAGAGACCGGTTTGACAATAAATACAGCCGGTTTCCGGCATACCTCGGCAGGGCCGCTCAAATACTCGGCCCCAATGACGCCCGATACCGGCAAACCTTAGCAAAACAGCATTATTTTGAGGGGCTGGTGCTGCGCTTAGAAGCTGAAAAACAAGGCGGCAACGACTCGCTGTACCAACGCGCGCTGGAAAAACAACAACAAGCGCTGCAATACGAAACTCGTGCAGCTTACATCTACAACGAATTGGGATTGGTGTTGCTGGAATTAGACGAACCCGACCCTGCCCAAGACCATTTCAGACAAGCTATGGCGCTCACGCCTACCTGGGCGCTGCCTTACAGCAATATGGGCATCAGTTATTCGGAAAAAGACAGCTTAGAACTTGCCCGGCAGTATTATCGGAAAGCCATCGAGTTGAAGCCCGACTTAGCTTCGGCCTATACCAACCTCGGCAACCTGTTTTTTAAGTTGGAACAGGCCGACTCGGCTGAAATGATGTACCACCAGGCCATCGCATTCAACCCCGCCGATCAATCGAATTATTATTTTATGGGACTGCTCCTGAGCGCCCTCGAAGGTCGGGCGCCGGAAGCCAAATCCTATTACCAAAAAGCCCTGGAACTCGAGGACGAATACGCGGAGGCTTGTTATGAATTGGGTAACTTATATTACCAATTAGCGCAGGCCGATTCGGCAGAATTCATGTACCAAAGGGCAATTGCATTGAATCCGGATTATCTCGAAGCTTATTTGTTTCTGGGGCTTCTGTGCTTTGAAAATAATCGGCTGGAAGAAGCCGAAGCAGTATTTTTGAAAGCCCTGCGATCCGATGCGTTTTTTCTTCCGGCCTACGAATGTTTGGCGACTTTATATCAGGCTGATTGGGACAAAGCGGTGGCGCTGCTGCATCAGGCGCCAATAGATCAAATAGATAAGATCGGCGTATTGTTTGAAACCGGAAAAACATTTATGCGTTCGGAAGCGTTTGAGGATGCTTTGCGTGCTTTTCGTTTAGCACTTGACTTCGATCCTGATGGGCCGCTTGGCCATTATGCCTTGTGCACCTATCATGCCCTGCGCGGGCAAGGAGACGAGGCCGTGCGTCATTTGGAAATGACTTTGAAAAAAGCCCGGGTTAGTGGAGAAGATTATTTTGACCGGATTGCCGAAGATGAAAACCTGGAAGCGATTCGCAGCAATGATAAGTACATCAAGCTGATGGCTCAGTATTTTCCAGGCCGGTAAAAAACACTTCAATTCTTTCTATATTTATCCTTTCTAAACCTAAACCAGTTACACTATGAGAATCACAACTTTTCTTATTTGTTTGTCTTTAATTTCCTTTGACTTAGCCGCACAAGGCAATGGTACGCTCCACCTGATTACCAGCATTGATTATATCAATTCAGACATTGCGCTGGGATGCAAAAAAGACCATGAAAACGCAGACGAACTTTTTAAAGTTGTTGCCGAAATGGGGGGCATGAATTATCGCCCCGTCAACTTGCGCTTTGACCGGGATCAGGTGATTGAATTTGTTGTTAATTTCACCTGTGATCCGGAGGATGTCGTTGTTTTTTTATACTCAGGGCATGGCTTTCAGTATGACAACGACGGCGACCTTTGGCCCTGGCCTCATCTGTTTTACTGCAAAAGAGAAGAAGCGGGGGCCACAGATGCCTGCGAATTAGACTTAGAAGAAGTGTATGAGTTGTTGAAGGAAAAAAATCCCCGCATGTCCATGACCTTAGGTAATAGCTGCAATGATCCTTTGGATAGTTCGGAAGGATCCACCGGAACATCAGGCGAGGATTTTGATTTTTCGGAACCCGGGGCGAAATTGCAAAAAGCAGGCCTGTTTACCAATTTCCGCGGACACATCATCGCCTCCGCTTCTTCTCCTGGGCAGGGCTCCTACACCACCGATGAAGAGGGGGCTTATTTTATCATCGAATTTTTCAAACATATTGCGATAGGCCTCGATTCCGACCAGCCTACTTCCTGGAAAAATATCCTGGAGCGAACCAAAAACAGCGTAACCGAACGGAACGCAAACCAGACTCCGCAGTATAGAATTGAATAAGAGAGGGGGAGAGGGGGAGACTACATTCATCCAATAAATTCAGTTAACATGAGATTCATTATCCTTTTTTTATTCCTGGGGCTTGTGATGCCAATTGACGTGTATGCCCAGTCTACCACGGCAAGAGATTTGAAAAACAAATTCTCGAGTGCCAGTTCCAACATGAAGCAAAATAAAAACAAGACAAAAGATAAAAAGCAGAGTTTGAGCAACCACGTGCGACCGGATAATATCGAATCGGTAGCCGTAAAAAATGCTTTTGAAGAGATTGAAGCAGGCGATTTTGACGATGCGTTGGAACAACTAACCGCCTATTCCAATTCAGATGCCGATGCCGCTTTCGGCCTGGGGCTTATTTATTATGAAAATGACCAACTCGATGAGGCCATAACCGCTTTGCTGCGTTCACTTGAGCTCGATCCCAACCAAACCGAAGTGCTTTACGTGTTGGGGCTCGTGTATGCGGAGCAAGGTAACTACGACAAAGCAGAAGATGCATTCATCGCTTTGCTTGAACAAGACCCCCTCGATCCGGATGCCTGGTACGAGTTGGGATTTTTGTATTATGATGCAGGCTTCACAGCGGATGCCGATTTGTGCTTAGCCGTTATTCAGGAGATTGATCCCGAGTATCCGTTTAATAGTTACGAGGAATAATTAAGAGGCAAGGAGCAAGGAGCAAAAGGCAAATTTGTTTCGTAAAATTCGATGTTTACGGAATCAATGGCAATTTTACGAAACAATTTGATTTCCCGGAACAATTGCCCTTCTTGCCTCTTGCCTCTTGCCTTTTCAAAACTACCGGCGCAGTAAAATCTTCGCATCCTCCAACAACCCCATCCTCGAAAGAAATGCTGCCTGTGTATCTCGCACCAACAAATTGCCGGCATCAATTTTCGCCGCTGCTGCGTACCTCATCGCCGCATCATAATTCAAGCCGGCTTCTTCGAGCGAGTAGGCTTCCATCAGGGCTTGTTCAGCGGGGGCGGCGTTCTGAAAATCTTTCAGGTTGCGCAGGTCAGCCAATACCTTGGCAGGGGCGTCAGGATCATACACGATGGATATTTTTGCCGATTTTTCAGTGCCGGTTTTATCGTCCACAATCATCCATTCGCAGGCAACGCCGGGGTCAAGCGCTAATTGCGACAAATCGAGTGAAAATACGCTATCAAGCGTAAGGGCCATCGCGAGAACCTGACCGTCGGATTTTCGGTTGAGTTGGAAACGGCAGACTTCACCGGGAATAGCGCCCGACCAGCGAAAAGTAACGGACGAAACGCCAAAAGCCCCCTGATAAAGCAGGCTGGCTTGAATGGGGTATGTTTTTTCGGAAAAACCGCCAATGCCGGCTTTTGCTTTTTCCATATACCGGCGGTGATTTTTTTCTAATTCTTTCTCATTTTGGGTTTCTTTCATACTGCCGGAAAGGAATTTAGAAAACCGACCCATAAAGCCCACATTGGAGCTTTTTGATTGCTGGTCTAACTCGCTTAAAAGGTACAACTTACTGCCTTTTAAAGTAAATATTTCGCCATTCCGCAGTAGTTTGACTGTGGCGCCGGACTGGCATCGCACCTTGCCGCTGGAAGACATGCGCAGGCCGGGGTATACGTTTTGTGCTTTGCTCTCTTGCGGTGCGTAATAAAGTGCTTTGCCCGAGGCAGATTGTACCACAATATCGTCCTGGGCCATCGCCAGTTGGCTACACAAGAGGCCGGTGAACAGGAAAAAAAGACGTTTGCTCATCGTGTATGTTTTGGTGATTTAAATAGTTGACATTGAGGTTTTTGAATGTTGTTATTCCGTTTTTTCCTTTTTAAAAATTCTGGGTAACTTATTGATTAGCCGCCCGTGACGGCGTTTTGAAAAGCCTTCATAACTCAACAATACATCGAAGTATAGCGCTAATGCGAACAAGCCGTAAGTAAAATCCAATTTGAGCCTAAAAGCATAAAACAACACCGAGATGATAAAAAACAACAAAACCAATTCGACGATTTGTATGACCCGCGTGATGGGGTGGTAGATGCGGGGATACTTGTCCTCCACCTTGTCAACGATCAATACATTCCAATAGCAGCAAAGCACGGCAAGCAGGATGCTAAGCCAACCCGGCACATTCCTGACGTACCGGCCATCCAGGATCATTTGGATGATGTTGGCATGGATGATGATGCCATACATATCCGGATCGCTGCGGCCGGAATAGCTCGGATTGAGGGGCGTATAGAATTTGTCGAGCAAGGGGCAATCGCCTTCTTCGTCGCTACTATAGCCCATTAATACGATTTTTCCGCTCAATTGAGCCGTTAAGTCTATTGTCGTATCGAGGATCGTTTCCGGTTCAAAATGGATGTAGCTGGAGGCCGTCGAAGCATAGTGGATGGTTTCTAAGCCTTTTCTGCGTTTTCGCATTTGTTCAAATGCAGCAGGGTCGTACAACCGGGCCATTTCAGCGGCAAAACTAAATGCCGGGCCTTCGGCGGTTTCTTCAGACGGGCTGAAATAACGGATCGTTCTGGTTTCCGTGCTTGGAAAATTGATATAGCCGGTGCGGGCATGTTGATTGAAAAAAGAATCCACCCCGCTAATCGCCTGAAACTGACCGATATCTTCCCGGTAGTTTTCCAACTCGGAAGCCAGCACTAAGTTTTCTGACTGAATAATACCCGCCAGCAAAAGCGAATCTCCGGCGGGTTCCTTGCGGGTAGAGAACAAGACATCAATACCAATGGCTTTGGGTTGTGCAGCATGGATGCGTTGAAGCATCTGAGCAATTTGAACGCGATCCGGTCTGCCGGTATTTACGATTACGATGCGGTCTTCCATTTTGATTTGCTCGTCGCGCATTCGGGAATATACAATATCCGTGATCTCGTAATCTTTGAGACCATAACTGAATGGATTGAGGAAATGCAGGTTCGGCCTGACCGTAGAAAAAAGCCAGATGAGTATAAAAACGATTAGGGTAATCAGAGCGGCGTAGGGTTGAATGAGCTTTCTCCACATCTTAATCATAATGTTCTTTGTTTGCTGCGCGCTGTTTTCGATCATCGTTTAACCGCCAAAGCTATTGTATTTGATTGGTAAGAAGACTGCTTACTCTTCCTGCACCAGATAATTTCCCCAGCGTTCCAGTTTTCCGGAGGTGTTGAGGATGAAGATCATTTTTTTATTTTTTTTGTACACCATAATTTCACCCCGCGGTGTTTCGATCGTATGGCCAGGTTCGCCGTAGACGGCCACAATGGCAGCGCGGTCGTCGCCGAGACCTATCTGGCGCGCTGTTTTGCCCGTATAGCCTGCGCTGGTTAGGTGAAGATACGTCGTTTTTTTGGTCAGGCTATTTTCGCTGACAAATAGTCGGGAGCTGGGCCCCACCAATGGGTTTTGGTGAAAATACACCTGGTTCGTCAGGGTAATCATTTTGGAATCGTCCATATTTCCTTCATCTGCTACCCTGGCTAAGGCCTTTTCGTCTATGCGCTCGGGTTTGTCGGGTGCTCCGGGATCGCCAACCTCCGTTTCAATGCGTTCGCCGAGTAAATGCGCTGCAAGCGGGCTACCGGCAGCGGCGGCCGCTTTAAAAGTGGTTTGCGCCTTTTCTTGCTCGCCTGTAAGTGCTTCCACTATGCCGATGAGGACATCGGCGTCAAGCGCGGTTTTAGGATATTTGTTTTTCAACGCGGCTTGACGGGCCTCCACCCCGGCGTAAAACCTGGCGCGGTTGTAGTCTTTCAGCAGGGCATAAGCGCAGGCTTTATTGAGATAGGCCGGCGCGTATTGGGGATCCATACTGATGGCGGCATCAAAATGCAAAAGGGCCTGGCGCAGCAGGCTGTCCCGGTTGGGCGCCGTGATCACGTTCCTGGTTGCCGTGGAAGTCAGATCGAGTTCAATGGGAAACCTGTATTTCAAATCTGCCGGGCTGAAATACTGCATCGCATCGAGCACTGCTGTAACGCCTAAGTTATTATAAATCTCTCTGCTTTGGTACACCATCAAGACATGGTAGTAAAAAGCATAAGCGTCGGTGTAATTGCCAATGGCCGTGAGCAGGTTGGCCATATCGAATACCTCTGCGAGTCGGGCCAGCTTTTCCGCCGAGCGTTGCCCCATCTTCTGGCGGTCGCTCAGCGAAGGGTATTTTTCCGATTTTTCAACCGGCATGTCATAAGCCTGATAGAGCTTGGCGAGTACTTCGGGGCCTTTATCAAACAAGCCGTAGCCGGCAGAATAGACCAGGAAGCCCCCGAGATAGTCGGCTTCGGTTTCTTTGGCGGCATAGTCGGAAAGGCTGTCGAGGCGCAACCCAATGTCGAGGTCTTTATTGTCTTCAACAAACCCTTTTCGCCAGCCGTGTTTTTCGTAGTAGTGCGTCAATTCGTGGGCAAGCAACATGGCAAGGGCGGCGTCGGATTGATCGCCAAAGCTGGTGCATACCTGATAGGCTTTTTCCTCTATGAGGATTTCGAGTTTTTCGTAGTCCATAACCGCCATTCGGTTCACCTCTTTGAGCAAAGCCAATGCAGGCACGGGGTAGCGAAAATCGCCGCGCGCCTGCACTAATCGGTTGTAAACCGAAAGGACTTTCCGGTATTGCGGCGTTTCTTTTCCGTAAGTTTCAGCAGACCGGATTGCATTGGGTTTTTGCGCTAAAGGAAGCGTGGCAAAGCTCCGATCCTGAGCACAAAGGCTGGTTATCCCAAAAATGAACAACAGCGCCTGGGCGCCTATTTTTTTGCATTTCACTGGGTAATGGTTAAATTTATACGGCAAAGTGAGTGAATCGCCTGAATTTATCCCAAAAAGAAGCTGAAAGCTCAAATTTAATAGATAAACCCAGACCTAATGATGAGAAACCTCACTTTTCTGCTTGCCTTCCTGGAATGTATACTACAATTTTCTATCTCCATTCTTTGCAAGATAACAAACCCGCATTATCTTACTGCCTGTAACCTAAATCGGAGCATGGCGAAGGTATCTACCTCATCCCCTGCTTTCCGGCATCTCATAGGTAGCAGGGTAGGACAATCGGGTGTTCTTAAAACAACAAAAAATGAGAATTGCAGTAGAAAAAATAAAGGATTTAATCCTTCAGGGCGAAGTAGAAAGCGCTTTGAATTTATTGATTGAAGGAGCCGAAAGCACGGCGTTTGAAAACGAAAGCACGCTGTTGTTTTCGAGATACAACAAAATAAAAAAAGAAAAAAACAACAACCTGATCAGTGAAGACGTAGAACAAAGGGAGCACAACAAAATTGTCGTTTCCGTTTTAGAGCTATTGGACAATGCCGTAAATTCCTTTTTTTACGATGAAGTTGTTTTTAACAAACTCCTGTTTTTTGAATCTCCGCAAGAGGTTTTAACCTCCAAACAAGACCGGCAATACGCCACCGAATTTGACGGCGAAAATGTCCGGTGTATTGGCTGGGAATTATTCATGCGGTATCCTTCCGTCCTGAACACCTTCAGTTATACCATAAAATGGCAATTGACCAAGCCGGGCAATCAGGTGATGCCCAAGATCACCAGCGAATTTGTTCTGGAACAAGGCTGGTCGAGTTCCTGGATAGCCCATTCCTGGGGCAGTAAAAACCCCGGAGACTGGGAAAAAGGCAAATCTGTCATCAAACTGTATGTTGGCGACCGGGTGATTTCTGAAGGCGGTTTTTTAATAAAATAAATAAACTCAGTTCCATAATCTTATTCCACTGGAATTCCATTCCTGCTACGAGTTGGACAATTCAAAAACATTAGCGAACCAGTTCAGAAAAGGCTGTACAGAATCCTTATTTACATCAAAGTAACCTGCATCAATTGCTTGTCCAAAGGGTTTTCCCGGTTCACGTTTCCATGCCAGCCAGGTGTGCAAATTAGCTTTTCCAATTTTGGCCGGACGAAGTTCGTTGAAAGGTTCAGTAAGTAGCTCCTGAACAACAGCCTCGGCTTTTATCCAAATTTGATCACCTGCCGGGACTAATCCTGCAAGAAAATGTTCCAGATATCCATTGCTGGAATTATCAGGCATGATCCATAAACCCAAACGTGGTAACCCTTCCTCTTCAATGATCTTGTATCCAGCTTGATTATCTGCAATTTGAAGAATTGAAGTGGCATACTTAGAGGCCAGAATGTTTCTGATGGAAGTCCATCTTGCTTCAAACCCCTGGTCATTTGCATCAACAATAATTCCAATATTGGTCAGATTGGCATTGTCCAATGAATCCTGGAGTACTACAAGCGCTTGATCATATCCACCCGCTGATTTTACAAATTCATGTTGAAACTTTGAAGGAGACTCATATCCTGACGGAGGTGGAAGTCCCCTCTTTTTGCACAGCATTGCCAATGCAATTGCATCGTTCCCCTCTACGATAAGTCGCTGTGCCATATCACCGCGTTTCGAGTTTCAACTCCAGCGCAGATTCTAACCTGGGCAGGTCATAAGCAATGGCTTCTATTTGCTCCGTTTTTCTGTTCTGTTGAAGCCTGAAAAATGCGCCTGCTTCAGCATTATCTGCCTGTTCCATCGCATAAGTGAATGCTTTTACGGTGTCTTCACTATGCGTAGTGGCAAAGACCTGGATCTTCCATTTTTTGGCATACTCGAAGATTTTGAGCCATAAACCTTCCTGCACGGTGTGATGCAAGCCGGCTTCTATTTCATCTATGAGCAGCAATTTGTCTTTGGCGCTGACTAAGGCGATGGCCATCAACAGCATTCTTTGAGCGCCGTCACCCAGGTTTTTGAGCGGAATCGGAGTTTTTTCATTTGCTAAACGCACAAGGGTTCGGCTTTCTTTAACATCCAAACGGATCAGATCGGGAAGGATGGTTTCGCGCAGGATACGAACTACGTCGTCCTCTTCTTCAGTCAGCGCAATTTTATCCCACAATTGCCCCAACGGAAAAAAGGCTTCTCCTCCAAAGGGTATGAATATCGCAGCATCGTTTGGATGATCAAAAGGGGCATTGGGATTAAGCTCAATATTTTTTATAGGATTGCCAAATACAAACAGGGGTTGCTCTTGTCCTTGTACGAGTTTCCTGACAATACGGATCGTACCGATTTTCGTTTCTAAGTCCAAAAGCCATCCATCTGAAATTATTACAGGACGATAAAACAGCGACTCATAAGATTCTGGCCATCCCGGTGTAAATTGCCCCCGTGTAGCGATGATGTGATTTATCACCGTACTATCTCCCTTTGCCGCCAAAATGCGAAGGGCTTCCAGCAGCGCCGTTTTGCCACTATTGTTCTTTCCTGCAAATAGATTAACCTGCTTTAATCCTTTCAGATCAAGGCTTTTAAAGAGTCGAAAATTTTCCAGATTGAGTTCATGCAGCATAAGCAGTAATTTCTTAGCTTAAAGGTAAAATTACTACTTTTTCTAATTTTGCCCTATCCTCATTCTAAATAAAACGTCTCCTCAGCCGGCCTTAAGGCTCTCTTCAACCACAGCGGCCTCCTTAGCCCATTTGGCCCTGGTGCCGGTCTTGCCAGTTCCAGCCATTTTTTATACACCTCGAACGACTTTTTCGTATCCACAAAAATATCGCCGTAGGTATCGCCGGGCAGGGCTTTTTCCAAGCGCACTTTCTGGTGCCAGCAGTGCATCCCGCTGATGGGATCGGGGTGAACGGGAAACGTAATGTTTTGATGCACGCCGCCGTCGCTCCAGAAAATGCGTGCGCTGTCGGCGTCTTTGCTCTCAAAAGGCTGGATATCGGTGATGGTTTTCATGCTCCAGCCACCCTGGCCGTCGGTGTCTATTTTTACCGTGTTGGTGGCCCAGCGGTTGGCCGGCACATCCTGCAGACGGCGCCAGCGGCCCAAGTGGTGCGAACAGGCCACTACGCCGGGTTTCATGCCTTCGGTGACCCAGACCTTGTCCACAAAATAACCGATTTCTGTATTGATGCGCAGCAGGTCGCCGGTGTCTACACCAAGCGCCTGAGCATCTTCCGGGTGGATCCAGATCGGGTTGCGGTTGGAGATTTCGTACAACCACTTGGCATTGCCGGAGCGGGAGTGGATAAGTGTCGGTAGTCGGAAAGTCGGCACCAGCGGGTATTCGCCTTTCGAGCGATCCATTTCTTCCTCGTGAATATGGCTTTTGATGTAGGTGGGAATGGTGTATTCGGGCCATTTCCAGTCTATCATCGTCTGCGAAAAGAATTCGTTTTTGCCGGAAGGCGTTGGGAAACCTTCCACCGGTTTGCCCTCATGGATGACGCCGATGGTTTTGCCTTTTTTGCGAACACGACCTTCTTCTATTACAGCACCGTCGAGTTCTTTTTCAGACAATTCGCGCAGATTTTTGGTGTAAACAGATTCCTCCACCAAAAAAGCGCCGTATTTGCGCATGTAATCTAATGCCGTCAGGCCCTCTTTGGCCGCTGTTTCCGGCAGGCCCTTGGTGTTTTCAAAAATGAACTGGTAGTATTCGTCTACCGTCACTTTTTCGCCGGGGCGATAAGGCGAGAGAAAATGTTCGCGGATGCCCAGCGACCCATCGGGGTCAATGCGCCACGACAATTCGATCCAGAATTCGTCTTCTTCCCAGACTTCACCGGGGTTTACTTCGTAGGTAAATTCAATCTTTCGGCCATCGCGCCGCGCTTTTTCGCGCAACACCGGCTGGCGGAAAGCAATCCAGACGCCTGCGTGGGTTTCGTAGGTATTCAGGTCATGGCGTTCGGAAGCCAATCCAACCGGAAGCACATAATCAGCAAAATAAGCCGTTTCGCTCCAGGTTGGCGTCAGCGCGATGTGTTGCCCGAACATGGATTCATCCGAAAATGCCTCCATCCACGAAAATCCATCGGGGTAAGTCCACACGGGGTTAAAAACCCTTGAAAAATAGACATCCATTTTGCCGCGGCCTTCCTTCAGAAAATGCGGCAGCAGGAACGACATTTCAAAAAAGGCCAGCGGGTATTCTTTCGGGAAATGCAGTTCGTTCCAAAATTTCTGTGCCGGCGGATGGTCAAAAAACTTGGGGTGGTATTTGTTCCAGGTATTGGGCGACGTGCCGCCTTCCGTACCCACCGAACCGGTCAATACATTGAGAAAGTGCAAACAACGCGCCACCGCCCAGCCACCGAGGTTGCCGCTGCCGGCAGAGCGCCAGTTGTGCGAAGCAAACCGCGTGCCCGCTTCGCCGATGACTTTGGCCACTTCGCGGATCATAGCCGCCGTAGCGCCGCTTTCCGCTTCTGCATATTCGGGGGTGTATTCGGCGTATACTTCCTTCAGCACTTCGATGAAGGTCTCAAACGTGCAGGGCCGATCGGGATAAACGGCTTTCAGGTATTCATCCCAGTTCACCCAGTTTTCCACATAATCGCGGTTGTACCAGCCGTTGTTGATGATTTCGCGGGCAATGGCCAGCAAGAGCGCAGCTTCCGAACCGGGGTAAGTCGGCATCCAGTAATCGGCCATGCTCGCGGTATTGGACAGGCGCGGATCCAGTACGATGAGTTTGGCGCCTTTCATTTTGCCTTCGATGATGCGCTGTGCGTGCGGATTGAAATAATGGCCGCTTTCCAAATGCGCCGAAATCAGCATGATGGCTTTCGCGTTGGCGTGGTCGGGCGAAGGGCGGTCGTGGCCATACCAGAGCGCGTAGCCAAAGCGGGCGCCCGATGAGCAGATATTGGTGTGGCTGTTGTGGCCGTCTACGCCCCAGGCTTGCAGCACGCGATCCATATAGCCTTCGTGACCGGGGCGACCGACGTGGTAAGCGACTTCGTTGTTGCGGCCTTCCTGCAAGGCTTTGCGGATGCGGGCAGCAATGTCATCGAGCGCTTCGTCCCAGGAAACCCGATCCCACTGGCCTGCGCCGCGTTTGCCATTGCGCTTCAGCGGGTATAGGATGCGGTCGGGGTCGGTGATCTGGTTGATGGTGGCGGGGCCTTTGGCGCAGTTGCGACCCCGGCTGCCGGGGTGCCACGGATTGCCTTCAAACTTGCGCACCTCGTTGGTTTCCTTGTCTATATAAGCCAACAGGCCGCAGGCGCTTTCGCAATTGAAGCAGGTGGTTGGCACAATGGAGTAGTGCTTGGCTACTTTTTTAGGCCAGGCTTTGGCTTCGTATTCCTTCCAGTCGTTCCACTGGTCAGGGGGCGGAAACTGCGTCAGATCGCCCGGTTCGGTGAGTCGGTTGACTTCATTCGCCGGAGCGGTATCTTTGTGCAAATCGGGAATCAGGCCGATTTTTTCGGCGAAGGATTCGATGAAGGACGGTTTATGTTTTTTATTTGACATGATGCGAACTTTGCTGTAAAATGAATGATCACTTGCGCCAAAGCGCTAATCAAATTATCTTTACACAGTTTTAGAAACTTAATTTAAATATGATGTCAATGGTCGGCACCAAATTGAATCCAATTCAATTAGAATTGCTCAAAGTTTACTCCTTCCAACATTCGGAAGAGGATCTTTTAGCGATCAAAAAACTTTTGGCAGAATATTTTGCCAAAAAGTTAGTGAGTCAAGTTGACGAAGCAGTGAAACGCAACAATATCACAGAGGAGGACTTAGATCGCTGGTTGAATCATCTCTAATGACCGACACTTCAATGTATTGAAGGCTGTTCCATTTCCCTCTGTCAGCGTTCTGACAGCAGAAGCATTTGAATCATTGTACAAAGAAGAACTCTTATCTGTAAAACATTAACTTAAGGGAATCCGCTGTGGCGCTTCCACCCAAATTCGTTCAGTAATGAGGATGCCCACCAATGCCAACGCGCCAGCAATTCCTAATACAATCGGGCTGCCTATGAAATACATCAATACCAGTGGCACAAGGTTCCCCACGAGCACCGTTCCCAACCAAAAGCGCCGGCTGTATCGGCCTTTCACAATCATTTTTACGGTTGCTTCTGCATCGGAAGAACCGTGCGTGGTGCCAAGTTCCAGCAACAGAATCAGGAAGTTAGCGCCGATGGTAACGTAGAGCATATTTTTCAAGAACAATTGCCACTCAGGATTCATGTCCAAAAACATCCCGGCAACGAGGAAAATGGCGGCGCCGGCCATCAGGCTGTGTACCATCATGTGCAGGGGCAATACCGGGCTTTGCCAGAAATCGCGGCCTTTGGCTTGCGCAAATAAAAAGGCAGTATAAACGGCAGTGATGACGGCGAAAATGGCTGTTGCCACCAAAACGCCGGCTTTAAGGCCCTCCCATTCAAACCAGAGGGTTGCAATCCAGAGGGTGAGCAAACCGCCGAAAATCGTCAGTGCGTAACCGCCTTTCACCAACCAGGAGCGCCATTGCGGGCGCAGTAGCACGTATACAAAACGCATGGGTTGGTCGAGGTCTTTGACCAATAGCGCGGTCGTAAGGATTAGAAACAGGAGAGATAGGCCCGCGCTCGTCCACCAGTCAGTAGCTGTCAGCATATCGCCTTTCCCAAAAAGCCAGGCCAAAAACGGCACGAGGAAAGCTCCGGCTGCAATGGCTTTAGTCCAAACATATTGCCAAACTTCGCTACCCCAAAGAATGCCTTTGTCGGGCGCGTCGTAATAGCGGCGGGCTTCCTGCCCCATGAGGGCGTCAATGGATTTTGTACCAACCGGTTGTCCATTCGATACTTCGTTTGCCGCATAGCCGTTCCCCGTTGCGGCCAACGCTGCGGTGACAAGGTTATCGCCGTCAAAAGCCAATTTTTCGGAATAATGTCCTACGCCGCGATCCTGGGCACTGAAAGCGTAGTTGCTTTTGGACGTTGCCGTGGGGTTGAGCGACCACTCGTCGCCATCAATGTAGAACAGGTTGGGAACGGTTCCTTTGGCTGGTTTTCGCACCGTGACCTGTTCCTTCGACAGCAGCATGGCAATCTCACTATGCGGATTTTCCATGTCGCCGGAAATAATGGCGTGTTCCGGACAAACATTGACACAGGCAGGTTCCAGCCCAACATCTACCCGGTGCGCGCAATAATTGCACTTGGCCGCAGTATGGCTCTCCGGGTCAATGTAAAGCGCATCGTAAGGGCAGGCTTGCATACAGGAACGACAACCGATACAGCGGTTTTTATCAAAATCCACGATGCCGTCCTGGCGGAAATACAGGGCTTCCACCGGGCAGATTTCTACGCAAGGGGCATTCGTGCAATGGTTGCAGCGCATCACCGAAAAAACGCGGCGCGTGTAAGGGAATTTGCCTTTTTCCACCTGCTTCACCCATGTTCGAAAGACGCCCAAGGGCACGTCGTGTTCCTGTTTGCAGGCCGTAGTACAGGCGTGACAACCAATGCATTTTCGGTTGTCTATGACGAAACCGTATTTCATTCCTGGAGATGTTAGATGTTAGACATTAGATTTGCTGCTTCCGAGCGCGGCATATCCGTTTTGATGATTTCGTTATAGCCTCCGGCAATGTCTATCAGGTTGTGAAAACCCCTTGCTTTCAGGATGGAGGCGAACACGACAGAACGGTAGCCACTGCGGCAAACCATATAGTAGGGGTCTTTGCTGTTGAAATGATCCATTTTGTCGTTGATGAAATCGAGCGGTACGTTTTCTGCATCGCGCAGGTGGTCGGCGCTGAATTCAGAAGGTTTGCGTACGTCAATCAGGTTGATGTCAGGATTATTGTGGTAAATTTCGGCCAATTTTACAGCGGTTATGGATTCGAGTTGTGCCACTTCTTTGCCTGCCTTTTGCCAGGCTTCCATTCCGCCATCGAGGTAGCCGATGCAGTTATCATAGCCAACCCGGGCCAGGCGCACCACCGTTTCTTCTTCACGGCCTGCTTCTGCCACCACCACGATCGGTTGCATGAGGTCTGTGATCAGCGCACCAACCCAGGGTGCAAATTGGCCGTCCAACCCAATGGAAACAGAGCCGGGTACATGGCCTTTGCAGAAAAGCTGAGGCGCCCGCACATCCAGTACTAAGGCATTTTCGTGTTCAACGGCATCCACTATTTCGTCCGGCGATAAAGCACGGGCGCCGCGTTCCATTACGAGGTCAATGCTTTCGTAGCCGGTTTTATTGATTTTTGCATTTTTGGCAAAATACTGTGGCGGCGCTGCCAATCCGTCGGTAACTTCCTGGATGAATTCCGCTCGGGTCATGTTGGCGCGCAGGGCGTAGTTGCTTGCCTTTTGCTGACCGATCGTACTCCAGGTTTCGGAAGACATATTTTTCCCGCAGGCTGAGCCGGCGCCGTGTGCCGGGTAGACGAGGACTTCATCGGGCAGCGGCATGAGTTTGTTGCGCAGGCTGTCGAAGAGCCAGCCGGCCAGGTCTTCTTTGGTGAGCGATCCTTTTTTTTGCGCAAGGTCGGGCCGTCCGACATCGCCGATAAAAAGTGTATCGCCGGTGAAGACGGCGTATTCTTTTCCAGCTTCATCGTAGAGCAGGTAGCAGGTACTTTCCGGCGTATGGCCGGGTGTATGCAGTACTTTGAATTTCAATTTGCCAAGCTGCAATTCTTCATCGTCTTTGGTTTCGTGTTTGGCGAAAGCCGTATCTGCATTGGGGCCATAAACGATCGTTGCGCCAGTTTTTTCTGCCAGATCGAGGTGGCCGGAAACAAAATCGGCGTGAAAATGGGTCTCAAAAATGTATTTGATTTTCGCGCCACTTTCTTCCGCGCGCTTCAGGTACGGGCCGGTTTCCCGCAAAGGGTCAATCACTGCCGCTTCCCCATTGCTTTCGATGTAATAAGCGCCCTGGGCAAGGCAACCGGTATAGATTTGTTCGACTTTCATATAATCTGATTTTCAAAGTTCAACCACCTCAATCACATGCCGTTGCATGACAATTTTTCCGTGCTGTTCTAATTTTTTCAACAACCTCGACACCACTTCGCGCGAGGTATTCAGGTCATTGGCAATATCCTGGTGGCTGATGGTCAGGGTTCTGCTTTGTGTTTCCCGACATTGCCGTTTCAGGTAAAATTCAATGCGTTCATCCAAACCACGAAAAGCTACATTGTCGAAAGCCAGCAACACCTCTTCCAGCCGATAGCGGAAGGTATCAATGACAAAACGCCCCCAGCTTTTGTAGCGCATCAGCCAGTCTTCCATGTGGGTGTGGGAGACCATTACCGCATCCGTTTCTTCCACGGCCACTGCGCGTACTGTACTGATTTCATTGCGTTCGGTGCAGGCAATGGACAAAGCGCAGGCTTGCCCAGGTTTGATGTAGTACATAAAAAACTCAGCGCCGTTGTTGTCTTCCCGATAGACTTTCACTAACCCTTTGGTAATGAAAAACATGTTGCGCAGGTAATATCCGGGATGCATGAGTTGCTCCCCTTCTGCAAAGCGCCAAACAGTGCTCTCTTTTTCCAACTCAGCCAGCAGAAAAGGTTCCAGGTCGTGAAAGAGTTGCCGCATGTGGCTGTGTAATTCGGTTTTATCCTTGATTTCTTTTGCCATCCTGTTAAATATCGGTTGTGATTCGAATCGAGCCGGAGGGCAATTTCGCAATTTTTTACGCCTTTCCTTTCAAAATCATATTCCAGTACATCCAGGGCAACAAGCGGCGCTTCACCTGGTACATGCTCCACTGTTCTTTGGTTTGATCAATAGGAAAAGACATGGCTGGTTTTTTGTCATAATCAAATTCAGCCATAACCAATTTACCATAACCCGTTACCAAAGGGCAAGCGGTGTAGCCATCGTAAACATCCTGGGGTGTTTTGTTGTGAATGGCATCCAGCAAATTAGCCACCAAAACCGGCGCTTGTTTGCGAATGGCGGCCCCGGTTTTGGACGTTGGCAGACTGCTGACGTCGCCTAAAGAAAAGACATTTGCATAGGTGTTGTGCTGCAGGGTATCTTTGTTGACGTCTACCCAACCCAGAGGATCCCCTTTCATCGCAAGGGGGCTGTTTTTGACAAAATCCGGTGCGCTTTGCGGCGGGCACACGTGGATAAATTCATAAGATTGTTCTTTCAGGACCTCGTCGCCGGCTTCATTTTTTGTTTTAAAAACTGCGACTTTTTCATCGGCCCTGATTTCTACAAGGTCGTGGAAAAAATTGAGCTTGGCGCCAATGCGGTCTACCACTTCCAACAGGGTTTTGTTGTATTCGGGTACGGCAAAAAGGAAGCTGCGCGCTGTGAAATACTGAATATTCGATTTTGGCAACAGGCCATTCAGGCGCAGGTAATCGCCGGTCATGTACATGATTTTATGCGGCGCGCCGCCACATTTCACGGGGGTTCCCGGATCGGTAAAAATAGCATTCCCGCCCTTGAAATTTTTCAAACACTCAAAGGTGTATGGGGCGGTTTGGAAACTGTAATTACTCGTGACGCCGTTTTTGCCCAGCGCTTCGGGCAATCCCTTGATTTTGTTCCAGTCAAGTTGAATACCAGGGCATACCACCAGGTAATCATACGAATACTGGCCGGCATCCGTAGTCAGTGTATTATTTTCCGGATCAAACGTCTGAACGCTTTCTTTTATCCATTTTGCGCCGGAAGGAATCACGGAAGCCTGTGGGCGCGCTGTTTTATTCACATTAAAAACGCCGCCGCCAACCAAAGTCCAGGCGGGTTGATAATAGTGCGTTTCGGAAGGGTCAATGATTCCGATATTTAACTTACTGTTGGCACGCAACAATTGAGCCGCAACTGAAATACCAGCGTTTCCTGCTCCTACAATGAGTATCTGATGGTGTGCCTTCATGTTTTGTGCATCTTTCTGTTTTGAAATCTAATTTTGTTCAAAAAGCGATAATCGGTACAATGCCTAAGGCTTTTGTATGATCGCAGAGCAAAATTAGGAAAGGTCAAAAAATGCAACGGTGACATTAGTCACAGTACCGTAATTATTGAAAAAATATCCGTGCTCAACCCAGGGTAAGATTTTTTCGGGCCAGTTTCCAAAATCTAAAAGTCAACACAACGGCTGCAAATGCCAGGGCAATCACGTCGGCAAACCAAATGCCATGAATGCCTTGATTGAGGGTAAATCCAAGCAATAAAGCCAGGGGAATCCAGATGACCCAATAGGCGACAAAGGTCATCAGCGTTGGGAAGCGCACGTCCTGCAAACCGCGCAGTGTGCCTGCGGCAATGGCCTGCGTGCCGTCGAACAATTGAAAAATGGCGCAAATGATCATCAATTCCGCTGCAAGGCGCATTACTTCCGGTTCTTCCACGCCGTAAAGCAAAGCAAATTGATGGCGCAGCACAAAAATCGTAGTTGCCATGATGAACATACAAGCCACGCCGAGGATGAGCGCCGCATTGCCTGCACGCTGAAGGTTGGGGTAATCGCGCGCGCCGAGGGCATTGCCAATGCGGATGCTGGCGCCCACGGAAATACCGAGCGCAATCATGAAGCTCAACGCGGAAACATTCAACGCAATTTGGTGCGCCGCGCGCGCTTCAGAAGCATTGGCCAACCAACCTGCCATGATAGACGCGCCGGAAAAAGCGGCTACTTCAAAGAAAATTTGAAGCCCCATCGGAATGCCAAGCCGGAATATCCGAAACAACATGGGTTTATTCGCCCGGTAAGGGATGCGAACGCGCTGAATGCTTTTTGAATGCCACAAATAAAACAGGATACCTGCGGCCATCAATATTCTGCAAACCAGCGTAGCGTATCCTGATCCGGCTAATTCTAATCTTGGAAATCCCCAGTTGCCAAAAATCAGCAACCAATTTAAAAAAATGTTCAGGGTCACCCCCGCCAGCGTAATCATCATGCCAATGCGGGTGAGCGACAACCCATCGCAGTACTGCTTGCCGCTGATAAAAAGCAGCATGGGAATATTGGAGATGGCAAGGATGTATAAAAACTCCTGCGCCATAGCGACTTCGCTTTCCGGTTGCCCCATCCAGGGCAGCAGCAGGGCGGCGAGGGCTGTGAGCAACCCGGTAACAAGTCCGGCAATCAACCCCGCCAATAAACTTTGCCATAAAAAAGCGCCCGTTGCAGCAGGATTCTTCGCGCCTACGGTTTCTGCGACCAAAGGCGCGATGACATTCATGGAACCAATGCCCAGAATAGCTACCATCATATACGTACTGGTAGCAAGCGACGCGGCAGAAAGGTGGAGATAACTGACATTCCCCACCATGACATTGTCGGTGATGTTCATCATTAAATTGCCCAATTGGCCAATGATGACCGGCACGGACAACAAAATGGTTTCTTTGAAATGGACAGGCCAGGGTTTTAGCAAGTGCATGGTTGTGATGTGCGTCAGGCCGTTTTGTCTGGCCTGCAAGTTGCAAACCTAAAGAAAATGTATCACTTATAGCTTGTTCAGATTTTGTTCACGCTACACCTTAAAAAAAAATAGAAAGTGACGGCTACCTTTCAAAACCGCCTGAACGGAATCAAATCTGTGAACACCTGCCCACCCGCCCTGTTAGGACTCCCGAATGAACCTATTTATTTAACCAAAAACAAACCAGTATGCGTAAATTGTATGCACTGCTGGCTGCGCTCTCCCTTACACTTTCTCTGACAGGGCAAACAGCCAGGGTTCAAGTCATCCACAATTCCCCTTCACCGACCGTTGACGTGTATGCCAACGGCGCACTGCTTCTCGACGATTTTGTATTCCGCACTGCAACGCCATTCGTGGATTTGCCCGCAGGCGTGGAAATTGACCTTGCTGTTGCTCCGGGCAGCAGTACTTCCGTAAATGACGCCATTGCCACGTTTGAAAATATTGTACTTGACGCGGCAAAAACCTACGTCATCGCTGCCGGCGGTATTGTTGGCAACAACGACTTCCCCTTCACATTGCAAGTTACCGACGCCGGTTTGGAAGCTTCCGGCAACGATCAGGTTCAGGTGAATGTACTGCACGGCTCTCCCGGCGCGCCCAATGTGGACGTAGCGGTGCGCGGTGGCGGTAACCTCGTAAACGACCTGGCCTATGGCGACTCCTCCGGCTACCTCGGCGTGCCGGCGGATGTATACAACTTAGATGTAAAAGCGGCCGGTTCTTCTACGGTAGTCGCCACTTTTACGGCAGATTTGAGCGGTTTGAGTGGTCAGGCCATCACCGTATTCGCTTCCGGTATTTTGGGTGGCGATCCGGCTTTCGGTTTGTTTGCAGCCTTAGCTGACGGTACGATTATCCAATTACCGGTAACGGAATTCAGCCGTGTGCAGGTCATTCACAATTCCCCTTCTCCGACCGTTGACGTGTATGCCAACGGCGCACTGCTCCTTGACGATTTTGTATTCCGCACCGCAACGCCATTCGTGGATTTGCCCGCAGGCGTGGAAATTGACCTTGCTGTTGCTCCGGGCAGCAGTACTTCCGTAAATGACGCCATTGCTACGTTTGAAAACATCGTACTCGACGCGGCAAAAACCTACGTCATCGCGGCCGGCGGTATTGTTGGCGACAACGACTTCCCCTTCACATTGCAAGTTACCGACGCCGGTTTGGAAGCTTCCGGCAACGATCAGGTTCAGGTGAATGTACTGCACGGCTCTCCCGGCGCGCCCAATGTGGACGTAGCGGTGCGCGGTGGCGGTAACCTCGTAAACGACCTGGCCTATGGCGACTTCTCCGGCTACCTCGGCGTGCCGGCGGATGTATACAACTTAGATGTAAAAGCAGCCGGTTCTTCTACGGTAGTCGCTACTTTTACGGCAGATTTGAGCGGTTTGAGTGGTCAGGCCATCACCGTATTCGCTTCCGGTATTTTGGGTGGCGATCCGGCTTTTGGTTTGTTCGCAGCGCTTGCCGATGGGACGGTTATAGAACTGCCTCAGATTTTCCTTGCGCGCGCTCAGATCGTTCACAATTCGCCTTCGCCGACTGTGGATATTTACGCCAATGGCGCTTTGTTCATAGACGATTTTGAGTTCCGTACCGCTACGCCTTTTGTGGATTTACCCGCAGGCGCAGAAATTGATCTTGCGGTAGCTTTGGCCAACAGTACCTCTGTTGATGATGCGCTTGTGACGTTTGAAAATGTGGTATTTGAAGCCAATAAGGCATACATCATTTTTGCAAATGGCATCGTTGGCAATCCGGAGTTTCCGTTTACGCTGGCGGTAACAGATGCTGGCCGCGAAGCCGGTGTTGATTCGGATGCGGTAGATATCGCGGTATTCCATGGTTCGCCTGGTGCGCCAGCGGTTGATGTATTCGACTTCCCGGATTTTCAATTGGTAGATAGTCTAAGCTATGGCAATTTCACGCCGTATGCTTCTTTGCCACTCGGCGAATATATTCTCGATGTACGGCCTGAAGGCATGGACAATACAGTAGGTTATTTCTTTGCAGATTTGAGCGAATTGGGCGGCGGCGCTGCGGTTGTTTTTGCTTCCGGCCAATTGGGCGGCGACCCTGGATTCGATTTGTTGGCTGTGTTCCCGGATGGCACTGTGGCAACCTTACTGTCAATTGCCCCCGTGCAAATCATCCATAATTCACCTGCTCCGATTGCGAGTACGGTGGACATCTGGGTAAACAATGCGGTTAAAATTGTAGAAAACCTGTCGTTCCGCAATGCAGAAACGTACACGTTCTACCCGGCGCGTTTCCCGTTGACTTTCGGCGTCGCAGGTCCGGATAGCCAAACACCGGCTGATATTCTCATCAACGCCGGCACCCTTACGCTGGAAGATGGAAAAACGTACACGGTGATCGCAAACGGCATTCCCGGCGATGCCAATTATCCTTTTGAGCTTGCGGTCAACAGTAATGCGCGAATCTTCTCCGCATCAGATGACCAGGTTGACGTGGCGGCTTTCCATGGTTCGCCGGGCGCACCCAACGTGGATGTAGACGCCCGTGGAATTGGAAATTTGATTGATAATTTAGCTTATGGCGACTACGCTGGTTACCTTAGCATTGATCCGGATCAGTATTTCCTTGAAATTCGCGCCGACGGCAGCCCCGATCTTGTGGGTACTTTTGTAGCAGACCTTAGCCCCCTTGCAGGGCTTTCAACGGTGGTTTTTGCCTCCGGAGTGCTCGGCGAAGATCCCGCTTTTGGTTTGTTTGCCGCTTTGCCGAATGGAACGGTTATTGAACTGACGCCGGTATCGCGCCTGCAGATTATCCACAACTCGCCGGAGCCAACGGTGGACCTTTACATTGATGGCGAACTGGCCGTGAATGACTTAGCTTTCCGGGATGCAACGCCATTTATTGATATTGAAACCCGCATCCCCTACGAAATTGCCGTAGCGCCTGCCAATAGCCAGTCGGTCGCCGATGCCATTGCAACCTTCAGCGGGGTGACTTTTGAGGATGGAAAATCGTATATCGTATTCGCAACAGGTGTGGTTGGCGACGCCGAAACGCCTTTTGATCTGCGCGTTTTTGACGCAGCCCGCGAGCGTTCTGAAGACCCGGCCAATGTGGATATTTTGCTTTACCACGGCGCACCGGACGCACCGGAAGTGGACGTGGTTGCTGCCGGTGTGGGCGTAATTTTCGACAACGTAGCCTACGGCGAATTCAGCAACGATTACCTGAGCGTGCCGGCAGCTACGTACACGCTGAACGTGACGCCTTCCACAGATAATACCGTGATTGTTAAATCTTACACGGCACCATTGGAAGGTTTGGCCGGAGGCGCAGGCGTTGCTTTTGCTACAGGTTTTCTGGCCGATGAGCCTGCCTTTGGCGTATGGGTGGCTTTGCCGGATGGAACCACGTTCCCGCTTTCAGAAATTGTCGCTTCTGAAGAAGTGAAAGCGTTGCTCCCGGGTTTCCGGATCATGCCGAACCCGGTCAGGGATCTGGCGCAAATTGAATTGACTTTCGCAGATGCAGCGGATAATGTGAGTCTGATCATTTCGGATGCAACCGGAAAGACTTTGCAGACGCGCACGCTGGGCAATCAGTTTGCCGGAACGCAAACCATTGCCTTAGATGCCACAAACCTGGCGCAGGGCGTTCATTTCTGTACGATTGTGACGGAAATGGGCGTGATTACGAAGCGTTTTGTGGTGACGCGGTGAGATAATTAAGCTTTATAGTTTTGAACAGGCGGGTCGGTGTATGTCGGCTCGCCTGATTTTTTTGTTGTGGGAAAGATGAGTGATGTATTTTGAGGTTAATGCCGGGCAGAGCCCGGTTAATAGGATACGCGAGGCGGAGCCATCGCGCGAGCGAGAGGCTGGTAAATACCGGCTCGCCTGATTTTTTTGTTGAAAGAAAGATCATTTGTAATATTCAATTTCTCTTTCTATAATTTTCTTGGGAATGCCATTTTCAAAAACTATTTGTTTTATCCAATTTTTTTGTTCATCGAATTCGTATTGATAAGTAATTTCCGGTATCAGGCCCCTATCCGAATAATAGGCACTTGCTTCAATCCGATTGCCCTTATCATCATATTTATAAGTCCATTTACTGTTTAAACTTCCATCTGATTCGTATGCATTTAGTTCAATTTCATTGCCTTTATCGTCATATTCAGAAGTATGCCTGAAATCTAAGCTCCCATCTGATTTGTACGCATTTAGTTCAATCTGATTGCCTTTATCATCATATTCAAAAGTCCATCTAAGGTTTAAGCTTCCATCTGGTTTATATGAATTTAGTTCAATCTGATTGCCTTTATCGTCATATTCAAAAGTATCTCTGAAACCTAAGCTCCCATCTGGTTTGTATGAATTTACTTTAATCTGATTGCCCTTGTCGTCATATTCATAAGTACTCCTGGAATTTAAGCTCCTATCTGGTTTATAACTATTTTCTTCAGTCTTATTGCCTTCCCTGTTAAACAATAAATATTCACTGGAAACAATATTACCTTTTGAAATCTCACCAAATTTCTCCACCGCCTCAAATGAAGATTCTTTAATGGATTTAATCCTCCCATTAAGCTTGAGTTCTTTGAGGTCATTTCCAATCTTGCTACTGTTGCCACAATTGGCCAATGTCAGTAGCGGAAGTACAAAGGCAAAAAAGGTTTTACTTTTCATGGTTGCTTTGTTTTTATATTTAGTTGGGCGACGTAATCGCAGCAAGATTGCCATACTCCTTATGCGATACATATTATTCCTGTAATCATCATCGTCAAATCTATTCCGTTTTTTTTACACCTACAAATACAGCGCCAAAGGAATTGACACTAAAGCAAATTACAGAGATCGTGAAGTACTTGTCGGTAAGTAGCTTCATCAACTTCTTGTAGCCGTAAAAATTATGTTATAAAATTTGCATTTCAACCTGCTGGCTCATTATCTTTGTGACGATGCGGCGATTATGAACCTTATTCCCACTCACTAATGTTTTACTTATGCAAGATCCCCCCAAACATCGTGGAAGAATTCAGTGTCGCTTATAAATTTCTGTAATGAATTTTTTATTCCAGGACTTCTTATCCAACAAGAAGACCTACCATCTCAACGAGGCTTATTACAACCGCATATTCCGCAAAATCACCGGAGTAAAGCCAACTCCCTATTACAATACCCACTACAATAACGGCGAAAAATTTTACGATGGAAATCCCGTTTTTAGCGCTTTAACCGGTGGCCGGCTGCTCCGGATCATTCAGGAAGAGCCGGAGTCCCCGCATCCTTTTTTGCGCGCCACGCTTGAAAAAACACCAGAAAAGGAAATTGATGAATTGGTGATCACGCTGGAACTCTCGCAGGAAGTGAAACCGTTGCTGGAAGCACTCATCCGAAAATGGGTGGTGGACGCCGCAGAGAAAGAGACGATGTCCGCTTTCATTCAGGAAACACTTCGGAATCTGGCGGTTCAGCCGAAGGCTTAAGTTTTCTGCTACACCATAACCGCTACCGCCCAAGCGGCCCTCATTTTCCAAACCAGGCCGCGCCAAGCAAAGCTGTTCGGGGGTTTAAAATGAGCTGAACCGGCATTTCTTCCAGCAAGTGCCGCATCCGTCCAACCTGAAAAAAGTGTTCAAGAAAAATCGCACGGTAGGTTTCATTCCAGATTTTCGGTAAAATGCCGCCGCCAATGAAGATGCCGCCGGTAGCTTTCAATTTCAGGGCAAGATTCGAGGTTTCGATTGCCAGATACCGCACAAACAACTCCATCGTTTCTTTACAAATCGGGCAATTTTCTGTTGCCCCAAGCGCTATGGCGGCGGCGGGATCATTGGTTTTGATATTTTCCTGCAGACTTGCCGGAGCTTCCCGGTGTTTTACGTCCCGGAGAAAGCAATAAATCTGGTGAATGCCCGGACCGGAAACCACCCGTTCCCAACTGACGTGACCAAATTGCTGCTGCAAAAAAAGCAGTAATTCCCAGTCGAATTCATTGCGGGGGGCAAAATCCGTGTGCCCGCCTTCGGTAGCAAACGGGTAGAACATCCGCCCATCCCAATACAACCCTGCTTCGCCCAGCCCGGTGCCGGGAGCAATGACGGCTATATTGCCTTCCGCCGTATTTTTTACGGCATAAATGCTCTTTAAATCTTTTTCGGTCAAAGCGGCCAAGCCGTAGGCTTTTGCTTCGAGGTCGTTGAGCAAAAAAACCTGCGGAATATCCAGTTCACGACTCAAAACTTCAGCGTCAACCTGCCAGTCCAAATTGGTCGCCCTCGCTTTACCATCCAGCACCGGCCCGGCAAAAGCGATGCTCAATCGTTCCGGCAGTGGTACTTCGCCGTTGAAACTTCGGATGATTTCAGACAGGGAATTGAATTGTTTAGATGAAAAAACCGTCTCCTTTTCGAGGACCATTTTGCCGTTGCGTCGCTTAAAAAGTGCTACATCTGTTTTTGTGCCGCCCACATCTGCTGCCAGCAGTCCGGTATCGTCGCGCAAAGCTTTTTTTACAGGAAATGCTAATGGAATCATTTTTAATTATTTAGAGGTTTTTTGCCCTGGATTTTTGACGTAATAACTTCTGCAATCAAAAATAAGCCTTGCTCCGGGTGCAAAGAATGACGGTCGTCATCTGCCGAACTGATCATTGTGAAGGGAGATTACCTGGTAGGGGCGACCCTCGCGGTCGCCCGATGTAGGGTAGAACCGGGCAGAGCCCGGTAAATAGAACACGCGAGGCGGAGCCACCATCGCGCGAGCAGAGTAGGGATTATCCGGTAGGGGTGACCCTCGCGGTCGCCCGATGTAGGTAGAACCGGGCAGAGCCCGGTAAATAGAACACGCGAGGCGGAGCCATCGCGCGAGCGTTAGAGTTGGGTCAGGAACGCCATGGTGTCTACGCCATCGGCATAATCCCCCAGGCCGGGTTGCTGCGCTTTGCCGAAAGGCACAACAGGCAGCGCGATGGTCGCTGCGTTCGCTACAATGCATTGAATTTCAGTGCTTCGGTTGTTGAGTTCTGCTTCCAAATCAGTAATTGAATCGTAAAATTCATAATACAGGCAGGAAACCGGCGAGGCAATGGCTGTATTTTCAGTCAGCACGATGCCGTTGCCCATCAGGTAGGGTTCGCGGCTGAGCATACACAGCGCTAAGTTGTAGTCAAAATTGTTTTTGTACTTGTCGTGCAGCACCACTTCCCGGTATTCCGTCAGTAGTTCGAGCAAAGGGATAAAATCATACCCGCGCGGCACGTAGAGCTTCGATACATTGCGGCAGCCCATCCCAAAATAGGAAAAAATATCACTGCCCAGCGCCAACAACTCGGCGTCGGTTTCTGTCCCGCTGAGTATGGCAACGGCATTGCGGTTTTTGCGGATAATGTGTGGTTTTTTTCCAAAATAAGCTTCAAAATAACGGGCAGTATTGTTGCTGCCGGTAGCAATGGTAGCGTCAAGGTCGTGGAGGCGATCGGCGATTTCAAAGTAAGCGGCCGTGCGCAAATCAATTTTTTCCAGTAACTTCAACAGGTACGGCAACAGGTAGGCATCTTTTTCCGACAGTTTGATTTTGGATTTGTGGCCTGCGGCAAAAACGCATAGCACGTCAAAAAAGCCCACCAAAGGCAGGTTGCCCGCCATGACCAAACCCACGGTTTTTGGTGAAGCCGGCTCCCGTACTTCGTATTGCGAAAGCCAGTTTTGAAGCTTTTCTGCATCCAAAAACTGTTCTGCAATAGCTTTCACGGCCTGTTCCTGATTCGCTGGCGTAAACCACAGGTTGTTGTGGTACGTACGGTGCATAACGGCCCGCAGGTAGTCGTCTTCGCCAAGCAGGTGTTCGCCAAGGGCTGTGAGGGCGTTGATTCGTTCGTGGAAATGCATCTGTTGTGGTTACTGGTTACTGATGTATTGGTTACTGGTATACTGGTTACTGGTTACTGGTTACTGGTGTATTGGTTACTGGTTACTGGCAGGAGATACGTATCAACGAACATCCTCCTAATAACCAGTAACCAATAACAGATAACCAACAACAGATAACCGCCCTACTCTTCTTCATCTCCCCCTTTGGAGGGCGGGGGGCTGCTCCCATCCTTCCGCTCCGCCACGTAGTCTCGCCAGGCATCGAGTGCCGACTGGAAATCTTCCGGCAATTCGCTTTCAAAAAGCATGCGTTCGCCGGTTGTGGGATGTTCGAACCCCAGGGATTTGGCGTGCAGGGCCTGTCGCGGCATCATCGAGAAACATTTCTCTACAAACAATTTATACCGGCTGAAAATAGCCCCTCGCCTGATGCTGTCGCCGCCATATTTGTCGTCGCTGAAGAGTGGGTGGCCAATCATTTGCATGTGTACGCGAATCTGGTGGGTGCGCCCGGTTTCGAGATTGCACTGTACCAAACTGACATAATACAAACTTTCCAGTACTTTATAGTGGGTAACGGCCCATTTACCCATTTCCCCTTCCGGGAAAGCCGTGAACAGTTTGCGGAACCGGGGATGCCGCCCCACATGGGCTTCAATAGTACCCGTTTTTTCTTTGGGTTCGCCCCAAACGAGCGCCCAGTAGGTGCGATCCGTGGTGTGGTAATAGAACTGCTTGGACAAATGCGCCATGGCGTATTCTGTTTTGGCGACCACCATCAGTCCGGTTGTGTTTTTGTCAATGCGGTGTACCAGCCCCAGCCGGTCTTCGGCGTTGCCATCCAGCACGGGCAGCGTCCGAAAATGGTAAGCCAGCGCATTCACCAAAGTGCCTTTGTAATTCCCCACTCCCGGATGCACCGGCATTCCGGAAGGTTTATTGATGACCATCAGGTCGTCGTCTTCATAAACGATGTTGAGCGGAATATTTTGCGCAAATACGCGGATGCCTTCGCCACGCGGACGTGGCAATATGATGGTAATCTGCTGAAGCGGTTTGATCTTGAAATTGGGTTTCACCGGCTTGCCGTCCACCATGACGGAAGCAGCGCGAATTGCATTTTGAATGCGGTTGCGCGAAGTATTTTCCAGCCGATCCATCAAAAACTTGTCAATCCTGATAGAAGACTGCTTTGGATCTACATCAATCACTTGTTGAAAAAAATAGTCGTCGTCGAATCTTCTTCGGTTCTTATCGTCCATCCCAGTTAGTTATAAAATCGTCTTGGCCATAAAATCCGATAGCCTAATGAGCCTGCAAAGTTGCACTTTTTCGTATCGCATTTGAAGTTTCACAAAATTAAAGCAAGTTTGGTCGTTGCCAAAAAGAGTTTTTCAGTTCTTTGTCAAACCTAATAGTTAAAAACGCATGAAGAATAACATTGGTTTTGATTCGCTTTGCGCGAAAGAGTCGAAAGACCCACGCACCACGACGCCACACGTGCTGCCGATTTATGCCACTTCGTCCTTTGCACTCGAGTCGGTAGACCAGGGCATTGACATTTTTACCGGGAAAACCGCCGGCCACGTGTATGGACGCTACGGAAATCCAACGATTGAAGCGGTCGCGGAAAAAATTGCCGCCCTCGAAACCCATGGATTGGAGATTGAGGCGCACGGTATCCTGTTCAGTTCGGGCATGTCGGCCATTGCCACCCTGATGATGGCGGTGTTAAAAAGTGGCGATAAAATCCTGACACAGGGCAATTTATACGGTGGTACGACTGAGTTGTTTCTCAAAATCTTCGAGCCACTCGGCATCGAAACCATCCTCACCGACCTGAAAGACCTGAACAGGGTAGAGGAATTGGTGCGCTCGGATGATCACATCCGGATGTTGTATTTTGAAACGCCGGCCAATCCAACGCTTGCCTGCGTGGACATCGCTGCACTGTCGGATATCGCCCGGCAGCATGGTCGTTACAGTGCCGTTGACAATACCTTTTGCACCCCTTACCTGCAACAGCCTTTTCAATACGGCGTGGATTTCATTGTACATTCCACCACCAAATACCTGAACGGTCACGGCAATTCCATCGCAGGCGCGCTTGTAGGGCGCGATGTGGAGCTGATGAAAGGCCGCATCTGGCAAGCGATGAAGCTGACCGGTACCAACGCCAATCCGTGGGATGCCTGGCTCACCCACAACGGCATGAAAACCCTGACGCTGCGCATGGATCGCCACAGTGCCAACGCTTTAGCGGTTGCCCAATTTCTGGAAAACCACGCAAAGGTAGAGCGCGTCAATTACAACGGGCTTCCCGCTCACCCGGATCACGTTTTGGCCAAAAAGCAAATGCGCGCATTCGGCGGGATGCTAAGTTTTGAATTGAAAGGCGGTCTGGAAGCCGGCATTCACCTGATGAACAGCCTGCGTTTCTGCACCTTAGCGCCTACG